>Ga0316203_1000856_pt1 | contig 27895 bp, 14 predicted proteins | sample 6monrhotite_MG_FD_204940 | JGI IMG/M metagenome (GOLD analysis project Ga0316203, IMG submission 204940) | Microbial mat bacterial communities from mineral coupon in-situ incubated in ocean water Damariscotta River, Maine, United States -... | ecosystem: Environmental > Aquatic > Marine >... | reverse complement strand
ATATCCCAAGTCAAGGTGCTTTGCTTAGATAACCGGAATTCTAACCGAGAGTTTTCCCAAGTGCCTCGGTAGGTTTTCATGCCCTCCTCGCCTAACCCCAAGAGAAGAGTTGATTCAGGTAGGGTCGAGCGGGATATTTGTAACGTCACTTGCTCCGCTACAGACTCCCCGCACAAAACAACCAGCAGGTCCCCCTTTTTTAAGGACTGGCCAACACAACTCAAAATATCCTTGCAGCTAGAGGCACTGACCGGGACTAAAACAATGGACTCGCTCTTCGATTTTGCTTGGAAGTAAAAAAAGGATGGTTCTTCATTTCTAGGGCTTTTGAGTTGGAATTTAATCTCCCAGCCTTTATCTATCGGGAAAAGGCCTTCTGGCTGGTTTTGCCACTGGACCCAATCAGCCAACAGTTGTTCGTTTGCGCTGAACCGAAACATCATAAAACCTCCTCAGGTTTCCCCAACACCGCCGATACTTGAGACTCCAAGAAAGTTTCCAGCCGGTCTAATAGCACCACAGAAAGTCGGTCGCTGAGGTACACAGCGCACTGTTTTGCGCTGAGCTCCAGACGCAAGCTGCGTCCCTCCGTATCAAAAAGGCTGACTTCCCATAAGTTGGGGGACAGTCTCTCGTGATGCCCAAAACAATCCAACTGTTTTTGACCCTGGCACAGTGCTTTCGCTAATCGTTCCACTTGATTCAGCGGGTTTTGAAACTGAAAAATGACCGGCGAACCAGATATCTGGCTCCAGGTCTTGTCGGAGTCCAGTCGAAACAAATGCTGGTCTACAAAACGATTATACCTCAGCCCAAGCTGGGCCCCGACCGATTTTGCAAGTTCTAAGAAAAAATGTAGCTTGATCCCATTGGCAGACATGGAGCCATCTTTGGCAAACTTGATTTTTGAATCAGGCATTCCAACGCCAGACCCCTCAAGATACTCCACACAAACATGTTCCGGGTGGCTTTCTAAGAGCGATTCGAGCAGCTTGGCGCAATGGGGGCCTTTAAAATTGGCGGTCAGACCTTCAGGTGTGTTGAAAACCTTGGCTGATTGCTCATAGGAGATTTGGACCTCCTGCAGTTCACCCAATAGGTGTCGAGCATCCAACATGGAGTCCCTGTCAAGCTTGGCGGCTTGAAGCAGGCCGGTTGCACCGATTTTGGACGCCCACTGGCTCAAGGCCTTGGCTTGGCCAAACAAATGTACAAAGGTGAGTAAGGGGTCAGAAAAATCGAACACTCCCTGGATTTGAGCAACACCTTGGCTAGAAACTTGGCGGTAAGTCGCAAAGGGCAGGTCTGCTTCTAGTGACAGGTCCACCCCCAAGTTGGCGGACAGCTCTGACACCAAGAAATACAGTTGATCGACCTGTTCCAACTCTGCAAGTTCTTCTGGGAGGGTGTTTAAATAGATTTGTGCAAAATGATCGCACCCCGAAGGTTGAAAGAAGGACTCATCATAGTCCGCCAATGGATCAACACCGGCCAGTTGTTGGATTTTTTGGGCTACTGCCTTGGTATTGAGCAACATCGGTTCAGGCAATCAGCTGGATTTGGAGTTTGGCAGCCATAGGCGAGATTGACTGTAAAACCATGTAGATCGTAAAAGATAAAACAATCGGTGAAAAATCGATTTTCGACCGAGGTAAGATCTTTTGTAAAGGGGAGATGATGGGGTCAACCAGCCAGATGATGTTTCGTACCAAAGGATTGGTTAATGGCGGTGCCACAATGCTGATGACTAGGTAGGCCAATGCGAGGATCATCACAAAAAACAGGATGCTTCGCCCTACGACCAGTACACCTAACCCCGCATACAACAGGGTATTAAACATCCCGGCGTCCATTGCGGCTATACCCAGCCCCACAGAACCGAGGGAACGAACCAGCCCAGGGAAAAATATCTCCGCAAAATCAACGGCAAACATCGCCACTAAAGGCGCATAACTAGCGTATTGTCCAGGTAACCGGTTGGCGATCCATCCCCAAAAAGGCCGGGTCGTTCGGTTCACAAACTGTACCGCCCCGTTTGTCGGGTCGGCATCAAGCCAACTGAGCACAAAGGCAGCCACAATCAGCCAACCATAAATTTTGAATCCCATCCCAATCAGTTGGGAAAAACTAATCACTGTTTCCATGTTAATGCATCCGCATCAAGGAGTGCCATAACTCCTCATCAATGTTATCGGTAAACTTACAACCCACTTGGTAGTGGTGTTCTTTTGAAATCGACCGGGCCACTTCAAACTCAAATTCGAGAACAGAATGCTGTAAGTCTAAGGGGTCCTTTAAGGCCGCTTTAAGCAACAACCCTTTTTCAAAGGGAGCCAGGCTGGCAAAACTCAATCCGCCGCCTGAGTAGTCAATCAACTGCATTGTTTCTTCTACGTTGTCCCTAGTAAGGATGATTTTCCCATTGGCAACAAACCGTTTGTATTTACGTAGAGCCGTTGCTTGCGCTTCGGTTAACTCTTGGGCAGGTTGCTCTCTAGCAGCAACCAACGGGTTGTTGACAAAGGTGACAATCACTTCTGTTGTTCCTTCAAAAAAAAACGGTTCTTTCAGGTGAAACTGTCCGTTTTTGAAGTGTGCTCGGATAGAGAACATAGAGAGTCAGGGAATAATTACGTGAGCTGTTATTGTAACTGAATTGGTTGGGTCTATCAAGCCTTGGGTCGTTTTGCGGTGATCAGGAAGAAATCTTCAAAAACCTCGTGTCCGGTGAGTTCTTCAAAACCAGCTTCTGTAAGCTGTGCAAAGACGGTTTCTTGGGAAATACGGATTTCAATCGGGGGGCCAGATGCGGTTTCTTTGGCTTTCCAGTCGAGAATCATCAGGGTCCCACCGGGCTTCAGAGCGATCCGAATTTCTCCGAGCAATCCGGCGGGGTTGTGTAATTCGTGGTGGAGGTTGATCATGGTCGCCAAGTCACCGGTGGCGGGGTCTAGCGGTAGCTTGTCTTCTGGCATCAACAGAGTGACCAGCTTACCTTGCTTGAATTCTGGTCGATTTTCTTCGATCCATTGCAACATCACTTCAGCGATATCCAACCCGATAACTTTAGCGTTAGGGGCTCGCTTTAAAAACTCCACAGAGAAAAAACCTGTGCCGCAACCAATATCAAAAATCAATTGTGGGTCGTCTAGCTTGAGCAAAGGCCAAAAAACATCTGGGTTTTGGGAAACCAAACGAGCTGGGTTGTTTAGTTTAGCAAGTTTCTTAGGGTTGAATTTGATTTCTGCCATGGGGTTCATCCAAAAAAACGTGATCTAGGCTGCGGGGACAATCGAAGTTGTGACTTGGCCAGGGAAGTATAAAAAGTGCATAACTCACTAACTATATACCGGGTGTTTTCCTTATGCAAGATTTCAATTTTTGATCCCCTGCAACAGGGAATCAAAAATCACTGAATGTTTTTAATGGAAGTGCTACTAGTTGTAGATGATGGGGTCGCTGTTGACGGCCTGGAGGCGGTTATCTTGGGCTCATTTCGCAGTGCACCACCAACGGCGATTTGATAGAGCTTTATACAAAGGGAATGCTTCCTCAAGGTTGCCTGCAGTTTCTTTCACCGTAGAAAAAACTCCGACCTGACTCTATTTATTGATGGCTCATTGAGCTTGAGTTGAAACCCCTTCAAACTGAAAACCGTTCACCCCGGTTTGTAGTGTTTCAGCCATATTTTGTAGATTGCTACAGGTGCTCGCCATTTCACCGATATTTGCAGCCAGCTCGACGACCGATGCAGCATTGTTCTCGCTCACTAATTCGACTTCACTGGCAGACTCTTTGATTTCTCGGGTATGTCTGATTTGGGACTCAACCGAATCATTCATTTGGCTCACCTGGGACGAAATGGAATCGACTTCGTCGATGATCGAATCCAGCATGCCGGCAGTTTTTTGGATTGAATCGATCCCTTTTTTAACCGTTTGGTTACTGGTGTCAATCAGCCCTTTGATTTGCTCAACCGCTTCGTTTGATCGGTTGGCTAGGTTGCGAACTTCCTCAGCAACAACTGCAAAACCCTTTCCCGATTCGCCCGCTTTGGCTGCTTCGATCGCTGCGTTTAAGCTGAGTAAATTTGTCTGTGTGGAAATCTCGGTGATCATGTTGATGATGCCCTCAATTTTGGCGGCATTATTTCCAATTTCACGGATCACTTCAATCGACTCTTGCATGACCTGCCGCCCGGCTTTTGCGTCCTGTGCTGCTTGATCAGACAGGGTCGCAATCCCTTGGGTGTTATGGCCCAGATCCTGAATCGATTCAGTGAGCTGCTCCAGGTGTCCAGCGGTCTCTTTCATGCTTGTCATCGATACCGTGGTTCCACGGCTGACTTCTTCGGCCGCCTGGTGCACCTGACTTACGGCAGCGGTCAACTGGGCACTACCGCTAGCTAAGGTCTCACTGCTTTGAGAAAATAACCCCAAAGTATTTGAAAAACTATGTGCCATGAGGTTCAAGCTAGCCGCTAGGCCATGGCCATCGCGATGGTTCACAGGCAAGCGGAGATCGCCAGCAGCTAGTTGGTTGGTCAGGGCTGCCATTTCTTCCGGCTCTCCGCCTAACACCTGCTTGACGCCCCTTGAAATCAGCAAAATAGAACCCAGGTTGATCACCAATAACCCAAAGGATAAACTGATTGCAAACTGTTTGATTTGTTGGGACTTTTGGTTGATTCCCTGGTCAACCTGCTCCACCGCAGATAGTAAAATCTGATCGACCTTAGACGCCCCCTGACTCAGTTGTCCTTGGAGTCCTTTTTGGGGGGAAAGTCCCTTGCGAGTCTCCCCTTTGATCAACTCCAGGAAGTCTGAACGGTAGCTATTCATCAGCTCAGAGATTTGGCTTTTTTCCAGCTCATTGAACGTTTTTGAACCCGCTAGGTCTCTGGAAAAATGCCCAAAATCCTTCTCAAATTTTCCTTGATACTTGAGGTTGAACCGGAGCATGAAATCTTTTTCTCGGCGACGTAACATCAGCATGTCGGCCTTCAACTGATCATCTTTTTTAAGTGCCAACATCGCTTCTGCTTGATGCACTGATTCCCGGAGCTTCCCATAAAGGCCCTTTTTTTCATCCAACCCAATTTGAGCCTGTAGCTCGGCGAACTGTTTGAATAATGAACTGTATTCTTGCAAGAGGCTTTGAGAATCTAAGACGAGCTTGGACTCCAGGTCTTCGGAAGCCAAAAACTGTGACAGTTGAGTGGATAGAGATTCGATTACCTGGGCTTTTTCCTGGAATCTATCTTGGTAGGCCCTGTCTTTATGAGCGATAAAATCTTTTTCGTTTTGACGTAGTTCTAAAAAATGGATCTGGAGATGATCGGCCAATTCAACGCCTGTTTTTAGAGCTTGTTGCCGCTCAATGCTGTAGAATATCAGCCCGGTCATCAGGCATAACGTCAATGCTGACAACAGAGCAAGTAGCTGTAATTGTTTTTTTAGTGTCATGTTTCCCCCTTAGACAGTGCTTACCGTACATTTGCTAATGCCAAATTTCAAATTCTTGGGGTTATTTTCCATAAGTTCCCTAGTTAGAACTAGGGGATTAGGAGGGGGATATGCCTGTAGATCTGTCTTTTTCTGGCTTTAAACCTTCAATCTACCTTGTTAAAGCAAAGATTTGAATGTTTATGCAAACTTCGCTTTTCCTTTTGTGCTCATATCGTCTATTGTAGATGTAGACATAATGTGCAGCTTTGTATTTGTTTGGGCCAGATCTTCCATCAAGGCGATAATAAATCAAGGCAATCCGGTAAACATTGCATCAGGACAGGTTCCATAGGGCTATGAAAAACTTAACTTTTGGCAGGAAAGTCACCATTGGTGTGTTTCTAGTTGTTTTAATAGGTATTATTCCGTTGTTAGTTGTCGGGTTTCAATCGTCTCGTTTGGCTAAGGCGGCCTTGGAAAAAACAGCAACTGGACAGCTGATTTCGCTCCGAGAAGTCAAGAAAAAGTCTTTGCAGGTATATTTCCAGGAAAGAGCTGGAGACGCTGAAGTTTTGGGCAAGACAATCGCGGCTTTCAATGGCGAATATGAATCTCATTACTCCTTCCTAGGAGAGTACACCAAAATATATGGTTATTATGACCTCTTTCTGATCCAGCCGAATGGCTATGTGGTTTATACCGCTGCCAAAGAGGCCGATTATCACACCAACCTGCTCAACGGCAAGTACGCTGGCTCAGGGTTAGGTGAGCTGTTCCGGCAGGTGAAACAAAGCGGCAAATACGCAGTGGTAGATTTCAAACCCTACGCCCCGAGTAACGGCGAACCAGCCGCCTTTATTGGCCAGCCGGTCTTTGACGCCAACGGAAATCTTGAAATGGTGGTGGCTTTGCAACTGCCGCTCGAAGGCATCAACCGGATCATGCAGGTTCGAGATGGCATGGGCGAGACGGGTGAGACCTATCTAGTGGGCTCTGATCTACTGATGCGCTCTGACTCTTTTTTAGATCCGACGAATCACACGGTTAAAACAAGCTTTGCGAACCCAAACAAAGGGAAAGTGGACACCGTGGCGGCTAACCAAGCGTTATCAGGTAAAACTGGAAGCCAAACGATCATGGATTATAATGGCAACCCCGTTATTTCTGCGTACACCACCATCAGTTTTTCCGGCATCACCTGGGCGGTGATTGCAGAAGTGGACATGGCTGAAGTGGATATCCCGGTGAACGCATTGACTAGCCAAATCTACTGGATGGGTGGTGTCACTTTGCTCGTGGTGTTTTTTGTTGTGTTATTGATCATCATTGTAGCCCGAGGTGAAGTGAATTACTTGGGCCAAGTGGTTGCCAACTTGTCGAGTGCTTCGGAGCAAGTTGCTTCGGCCTCTGACCAGATTTCCTCCGGTGCGCAACAGCTTTCTCAAGGGGCAACCGAACAGGCGGCTAACCTAGAGGAAGTTTCTGCTAGCATGGAAGAAGTCTCCTCTCAGGCGAAGGGCAACGCAAGCAACGCCGAACACACTGCTTCGGTGGTTAAAGAAGTTTCGGTGATGATTGCCTCCTCCATGAAAAACGCTGAAGAAGGGGCCAAGGTCGGCGAAGATGCGAAGAAGTCCGCAGCTGACGGGGTGCAGGCGATGAATCGGATTGAAGCGAGCATGAGCGAAATCCAAACTGCCAGCGAAAAAGTTGCGGACATCATCGAAGTGATCAACGAAATCACCCACCAAACAAAAATGTTGGCCACAAATGCCGCCATTGAGGCAGCACGAGCCGGCGAACAAGGGAAAGGATTTGCGGTGGTTGCCGATGAAGTTTCTAAACTAGCGGAAAACTCCAAAACTTCCGCAAAAGAAATTGGGAGCTTGATCAAAGAGGCCTCCGCTAAGTCTGAGGCCGGGGTGCAGTTGGTTCAACAGGGAACAAAGGTCCTTGAAGGTTTGTTAGAAGCTTCGAACCAAGTGGCGGATTTGAGCAACGCAATTTTGCAAAGCTCAACCATCCAAGCGGAGAAAAGCTCTACGGTGAACGAAATGGTTTCCGAAATTCGTACGGCATCTGTGGAACAAGCGGTTGGGGTTGAGGAAGTCACCATGGCGATCACTCAACTAGACCAAGTCACCCAGTCAAACGCCGCAAACGCCGAACAGTCTGCTGCTGCTGCGGAAGAGTTAAACAGTCAGGCAGATAGTGTGCAAGACCTCGTCGCCAACATGGCGGCCCACTTTGGGGTTGTGGCGAGCGGAGGTGATCAACTTGGCCCGGTTGTAAAAACCCACATCAGACCGCACCAACTGCGCCGAGAGCCGGTAGCTCCCGCAGCTCACCACGCAACGAAAGCGACAGCCCCCTCACCGAGTCGGGGTCAGAACCGTAAAGTGAAACCGGCGGACCAGATCCCGATGCGAGATGACTTCAAGGATTTTTGATCGCTGTTCACCCTAAAGGTCCCCTCAGGCCCCAACCCATTCTTGCACTGAATGGGCTGGGCCAGTTCAAGCTCATTCTTGAATCACCATGGCTTCATCATGACTCACGTTTTACTTTAAAATAACGAGTTGCGAACACCTTGGTTCCCTTTGTTTGGTAATGTAAGACAACTTCACTATAGTTCGATCTTTGTTGCCATTAGGGGGCTCTCATGAATAGACCAAACCAACAATTTCAGCATATCAAACTTTTGAAATATCGTCTGTTTTGTACAGGTGAATCCTGCCTTAAAACGTGCATTAAGAAGCTACAAACCGACACCCTTGCTAAAGGGGCAAATGAGGGGCAGGTTCGGTATCTTTTAGACTATTGCCAGAGGTGTAATCCCGGGCTGAGTGCTGGGCCGGTTTAGGTTGGCTCGGCCTTCAATCACCTGGATTGAGTGAATATTCGTTACACAAGATTTCACTTTTCTTGAGTGACCTGATGGCTTAAATAACCTCTGAACCCTTGACCTCTCATAGAGTAGGGGGTGTAAAGTTCATTTTTCTTGATTTCCATACCCATTTCATAAAGACCATTTTGATTCAGCTGCAGGTTACTGACATGGACCTCACCGCTGCACTGGCCCCCCACGATCACCTGTGGGTAATATTTGTATCAAATGCTTGGGTGCTGGTTTGTAGCCTTGGTGGGTCATCGCTACGCTCAAAGTTCACTCCTGGGATCACAAGAAATCTGCGTTGGAGTTAACGGGGGTTAAGTGCAGCGATCATAGGAACCGGGATTTTTGGGTTGCACTTGATCGGGAGGCGTGCTCTAGACACACAGGTACTCGATTCCTTCGATATAGTTCCCACTATAATTTTGGTATTTCCAGCGGTCCTCGCCGGTGTGGCAATCCTGATATACCAATACAAATTTTAGAGACACTCAAACAGCAAGACTATCTTCAAAAAGTATATGGGTCCGGCAGAGGGCTTTGAGGGTTAATCATCGACACCTTAGATTCCCCCAAGATCGGAGCCAAAAAGTTGGAGCTTGAATCCATCCCCTTTTTTTACTTGGATCAGGTACTGGGTGAGTTGGTCGATGTGACAACGCTAAAGGCCCAGGAAAAGGCCCGTGAATGGCTCATGGTAGTTGTACCCAGTTATCACCGAAAACCTGAAAGTTGGCTTAGATCTTTTGTCCCAAGCTGATCAAGAGAAGAACCCATTTGATTTGGTGTTTTTGACAGGGAAATGCCTGAGTTAGACGGGAAGGCGGCTCCGGCTAAACCTCGGTGTACCGCACCAAGCTTTCGTGGTGATGATGTCCGGTTTTGATCGTGCATTGCTACAAGCAATTGACAAAGATTTCTTACAGGTCGAGCGTAGCCCAATGATTAATCCTATACAAGAAAATTTGAGGCCTCTGCACGGCGCTAAACTTCTGGTTGCTGAAGATCACCTGGTGAACCAAGAAGTCCTCTTAGGGTTATTAGCTCCAGCGTTATGTGAAGTTGTGATTGCGAACAACGGAGCAGAAGCCTTAGCGATACTGTTAGCCCAAGGACCCTTTGACGGCGTTTTGATGGACATGGAAATGCCTGTGTTGGATGGCTACCAAGCGTGTAAAGAAATCAGAAATACGCTGGGGTTGACGGACTTGCCGATCATCTCAATTTCCGGTCATTCGATGGCTGAAGACCGTGAACGGTGCCTTGAGGCTGGTGCCAATGACCATTGCCCGAAGCCGATTGATCCAGATCAACTTTTTGACTTGCTTTTGCATTGGGTCGGCGGTGAGGGCTCCGGTTTAAGTCGGCGCAGGGCGCTGAACATCGATATCCACTCCCTTGCATCCAAGTCCTTGGTGTTTGACATAGACGACGGTCTAGACCGGGTTGAGGGCAATGTGATGGTTTGGAAGAAAATGCTATCCCATTTTTTAGACAGTGAAGAAAGTAGGATGGATCAAATCCATCAGAGTTTATCCGAGCAAGACTATCAACTCACTGCACGTCATTTACATGCTTTAGAAGGGGCGGCTGGCACCGTTGGGGCTATTGGTTTGGCTCAAGCGGCCCTCGAAGCAGAACTGTTGTTGGAAGATTTGCCTGAAAAAATGATTGAGTATTTGTCCTGTCTACAAGGGGAAATGGAGTTTGCTCTAAAGTCGATTTATCAATGTATCAAAGAGGATTTTATTCCCTCAGGTCGTGGATCAGGCTCCCTCTAGAATACAAACAATAAGAAAGTGAGGTGATGGGCCATCTGATCTGGAAAATCGGGGAGTTTGACGCCACTTCTGGAACAATCTCTTTGACCTTAAAACCCAATTTTGCCGGAGAGTGCAAGACTCTCTGGGAGAAGATCCACCAGAAGCTACCCTAAGATTATTTTGAACATGCAGCCTAGTTGATCGATAAATTCCAAACCGATTTTTTGGTAAATCCAGCTAGGTAGATTTGCAATTTGTGCCCCTTTTCTAGGCAGGAAAGATGTCTTGTCTACCTCCTCGGCTGACTTTATGGATTAAACGGGAGGTGTTCTGTTTAAAGCCTGATTTTCTTTGCTTTGACTCGACTGACAGGATATTTATATCGTCGTTCCTTTGCCGACCAATGCTTCACCTTAAAAGGGTTGCAATCGGCCATGAAAGTGATTTTTCTGTTCAACTAGAGCTGTTTATGTCACAATCTGCTCGTACCTGCGCTAAAATATTTTTTCTATTTTGATATATGCCCAACCCAGCACCCCCTTTCTGGATGAAGACAAGAACGGTCGGGGTGATACTTTGCTCCCGGTCGCTCATTACGTACCTCAATCCCTTTGCTGGGGATTTGCTTGGCTATCTGCCTGAGGAACTGGTCGGGCGTCCAATGAGAGAGTTGTATTTCGACTCGATGGAATATGAGCAAGTACGGGGGCACGCTCACCAAACAATCATCCAAAAAGAAGAATTTATATACTCCCTCCGTGGAAAGTCTAAAACCGGTGAACCTGTGTTCTTGCAGATCGCAGGGCAGCTCCTAGACCCGGAACAAAGTTCAGCAGGCACCATTTGGTTGATCACACCTCTGGTCCCTGGTGACGCAAGCAGTGCATCCCTTGAGGAAGCCTCAAAACTACGAAAACAACTTGAGGAAACAGAACGGTTCAACCGCCTAGCTTCGGAACGGGAGTTTCGGGTCATCGAATTGAAGGGCGAAGTGAACAGCTGGGCGGGAAAATCTGGAGAACCAGCCCCCTATGCGACCTTCATCAATCCACGTCTGCAAAACCTGAAAACATCAACCAGCAAAAAATCATTTTCCCAATTAGAATTATCAGAGTTAATCGATATTAATGAGGTGGGGAAACTTTTGCGGTGTTATTGCAAGTCCACAGGGATCGCATCGGCTATCATTGATTTGGAAGGTAATGTATTAGCTCAATCCAATTGGCAGGCAGTTTGTACCCAATTCCACCGGACTGAGTCGGCTGCCCAAGCTCGTTGTGTTGAAAGTGATACACAATTGGCTCTTCAGCTGAAGCAGGGGCAGCCCTTTGCCCATCACCGGTGTGAAAACGGATTGACCGATGTTGCGAGCCCTATCCTTGTTAGTGGTCAACATGTAGCCAATGTGTTTGTGGGGCAGTTTTTTGAAAAACCTGCGGATATGGATTTTTTTGCAAGGCAGGGTTCGGAACTTGGGTTTGAGCAAACGGAATACTTGGCGGCCATTCAAAAAATTACGGTCATCGAGCCGGGTAGGCTTGAGGAAATTCTTCAATTTTTATCTGAGTTTACAAGCTTTATTGCAAGCCTAGCTTTTGACCGGGCTCGGGCTATGGACGCTGTTGATCAAGCGAACTTGCAGTCCTTGGAGCTGTCACGAGAGAGGGGTACTTTACTGAGTTTAGCCGAGGATGCGGAGCAAGCCAGAAGCCAAACTGCAAAATATCAAGACCAACTGGAACTGCTGGTTGAAGCACGCACCGAAGAACTCAACAAGGCAAACCAAGCAAAAGACCGGATATTATCGATCTTATCCCATGACCTTCGTGGGCCAATCGGGAATTTTGCGGTTGTGTTTGATTTAATCAGCAGAGGGGAGATGCTCTTAGACGATGGGCTAGGCAATAGCATTGCTGCGTCAGCGTTAAACTTAAGCAACCTATTGGAAGACCTTTTGAGTTGGACCCAGCAACAAGGGGGACTTCTCCAGGCTGACCGGACCGTGTTCTCAGCGAATGACATACTCCTGCCAGTGATTGACCTCTTGCGTACATCGGCTCATTCTAAGTCGATCAAATTGTCTTCTCAAGAGGAAACAAGCCTTTGCTGCTTCGGTGACCCCGCCTTGATTTCTACGGTTTTGAGGAATCTGATAGGGAATGCCATTAAATTTACTCCTCAGGGAGGGACCGTAGAAGTGACTTGTACCGAAGAGTCAGGCAAGGTACGGTTTGAAGTTGCTGACACCGGTTCTGGTTTGCATCACGATGATTTAAGGCAGTTATTATTGGGTTCTGGGGTTGCAATGTCCAAGAGAGGTACTGCCTATGAACAGGGCAGCGGACTTGGGTTGACCTTGTGCCGTGATTTTTTAAAACTCAATGATAGCCAAATCGAAGGCCACAGCCAGATGGGTCAAGGTACCCAGTTTTGGTTTGAGCTCCCTTTGCGGGCAAAAGAAGAATTGGCCTCTAGCTTGTCTGACTGGCAACCTCAGAGCTTGGGGGATTACTTGTTGGTTGAAAATGACCCGATTAACTTGAAAACCAGCAGTTTGGTTTTAAAAGGGTTGGGCCTCTCCTATCATGTGGTTCGTACCGGTTCCGCAGCCCTAGCAGCGGCTCAAAAGGGATCTTATGGGGTCGTACTGATTGACCTAGATGTCCTTGAACTCAGAAATGTCGAAGCAGCGGACTTAATCTTGGAACATTGCCAACCCGCTCCTCTGGTGATCGGGTTGACTAAATCTAGCCCGTCAAAAATTGATGAAAGTTTTGAGTTCCAAAGGCTTTCTGGGGTCTTGGAAAAACCAATACACCCGCAATTACTGAACGCTCTTTTACAAAGATTAGCGGGTTCCTGAAACGCAGTTATTTGGTTCCCTTCCTACCTTCACAGGACGCCTCCTCAACCTTTTTGGGTACTTAAGGAATCATTGTGTACTGTTTGACTCGAATTTAATTTGTTTTCTTCTTTGACTCTTGATTGAAATGAGCTAAGCTACTGACAAGTGAACTGAAGAGGGGATTCCGTGAAAAGAAAATTTCTACTGTTTGTTGTTCTGAGTTTAACTTACACCCTCACCTGGGCTTCCACGGCTCTTTTGGATGAACAAGTCCAGTCCATAGACCTTTCTTCCTACACCGAAGTTTATATTGATACCGATGACCGTTCGGTCACCCAAATACAAAAAATGAACGATTGGTCGTCTGCAGGTGTTCAGGGGGCAAACTTAGGTTTGAGGAGTCATCAACACTGGGTGCGCTTTTCGTTAACCAATCAATCGAGCAAAGCACTTCAGTTTTTGTTGGAGCTGGACTCAGCGATGATTAACCGCCCCCAACTATTTGCTCATCAAAAAGGCGGCGATTGGGGTGCCGTGCATCTTGGTACAATACCTCTGGAAGAACTGTCTTTGGCAGCTCACAACAATCCTCTATTGGAGTTAGATGTCCCAGGTGGCTCGACCCAAGAGTATTTGTTGAATTTTCAAGACCAAGGGACGTTGCCTGTTCCTTTGTTGCTGTGGTCCACCCAAGGGTTTGCTCGCCACAGCCTGCATCGGATCTCATACATGGGGCTGGTTTTTGGGGTTCTCATCGTGGTAGGCGTTTATAACTTGTTTTTGTGGACGGTAAGTAAGGAGCCTGTTTTCTTTGCTTTTTTGTTGTTTGTCCTCAGCTTTTTTTGTTTGATTTTTACATGGAATGGGACTGGGCAGGTGTTGTGGTATCCCGACGTTTCGTCCCAATTGGTGAGTCGATTGGTGTTGGTCTTTTTAGCGGCGACTTGGTTTTGGTTCTCCCGGTTTTCTCAGATATACCTCCACACCGCCTACAGCGCACCGTTTCAAGACCGAATTTTCAGCTGGCTTTCAGGTCTGTCCTTTGGGTTGGCCCTGTTTAGCCTCGCTCCTTGGTCGGTATTAAACTCGGGGCTTCTGGGAGGTTTGGGGTTGGTGCTTTTCTTGCTTTCAGGGGTCGCTGGTAGCACGGCATTTCGCCATTCAAGGCGGGTGGCATTTTACTATTTTATCGCTTGGTTGGTGGTGGCAGGGGCCATTTTTTGGTTTTCCTTGGTGTTTTTTGGTTTGATCCAGCAGAGCCTATTGACTGAGATGATCGTTCTGTTTGGCTGTTGTTTCGGGATACTGGTGTTTTCGCTAGGTCTGGCAGATCGATATCACCACCAAAAAAATCGTGCAGAAAAGCTGCAGAAATTACAAATCCAACAGATTTCAACGGACCGATTGGCTTTAGAGTCGGCATTAAACGAACGCACCAAAAAGCTTAAGTCGGAACAAGAGGGTAAAGAAAAGCTCTTTGGGATCATAGCCCATGACTTGCGGGGGCCGATGGGTAGTCTGGCACTTACCTTAGAGTCTCTTCGAGATGGGCTGTTTGAATGGGATCAAAAGGGTGTGGAGGTTTGCGCCAGAAATGCCCGCAAGCTTTTAGAAAAGCTGGAAAGTCTATTGCTGTGGTCGGAAAGCCAACAGGGAAAGCTGGTGCCTCATCCCAGGGATGTCGAGGTTGTAGAGCTTCTCTTCGAGCCTTGCATTAAATTTTTGGAGTCCGTTGCTGCATCCAAGAACATCCGCTTGGTGATAGATAGCGATGGCCCTTTTTGGGCGAAAGTTGACCCAGATATGATTGAGACGGTGCTGATAAATTTAGTGAGCAATGCAATCAAATTCTCGAAACCAGATACTCAAATCGAACTTTCGGCGATTGAGGCGGGAAACCACGTGGTCATCACCGTAAAAGATCAGGGTATTGGCGTCAGCGAACAACAGATCGAACAAATATTGAGCCCTGGTGGGGGCAGCTATTCGACTCAGGGAACACACAACGAAAGAGGTAATGGGTTGGGGTTGACTTTGTGCAACCAGTTTGTGTCCCAAAATGGCGGTACGCTCAGCATCAAAAGCGTTGTAAACCTAGGTAGTGAAATGGCTCTTAGGTTGCCCTTAGGCCGTCGGCCTTCTGAACTCGTCGGGCTTAAAACCCTTGTGGCTGGAAACCAAGAACGCTACCCAAACATTGAATAATCGCCGGTTGCCTCTTGGGCTTTGGAACAGGCCGTCACAGGAGGAAAGCTTTTAGAATGCAAACATACAGGGTTCAATTTGTTCGATGGCAACTCAACAGGGATGGGTTTAGAAGAGTTGCAGCGTTAGTTTGGATCAAAAGGGCCACCTTCATGGAAGGGAGATGGGAACCCTGGAACACTCCCTTCTTCCTGAATCTAGATCATCAGTCTGTTTAGGGCCGTTTCAATCACCGAACCTTCAGGCGATTTTCGGCTTCAACTATCCTAGAACGGCTGTCCTGCATCAGGTTGCTATTTAGCGTAGTTCGTTCTTGAATTGTCCTTTGATAACAAACTAATCCTAGGCGAATGTAGAGCCGCTTTAGAGGTGGCCGTATGAAATTTTACAAATATTTTAAACTGACCTCCCTTGGGGGTGGACAGAAAAGGGGGGAATTCTATAGGTTCTTGCAAGCTGAAAGCAACCAGTAACCTCAATGCGTTTCTGCCTTCGTGGTAAAACTCTCCAGGAGAAAATATGACTAAACAGACCTCGAAAATCGTCTACACTAAGATTGATGAAGCCCCAGCGCTGGCGACCTACTCTTTACTGCCTATTGTTCAGGCGTTTACGAAGTCAGCAGGGCTCGAATACGAGACCAAAGACATTTCTCTTGCTGCAAGGATTATTTCTAGCTTCCCTGAACTATTGAAGCCTGAACAACAGATCGAAGATTACTTGGCCGAGTTAGGCAAAATGGTGAAAGAACCAACTTCTAACATCATCAAGCTGCCAAATATCAGTGCTTCGGTTCCACAGCTTCAAGAAGCCATTGCTGAGCTTCAGTCTCAGGGATACGCTCTACCGAATTACCCAGAAGAGCCAAAAAACGACGAAGAGCAGGCATTGCAAGCTCGGTTTGCTAAAGTGCTTGGTAGTGCTGTGAACCCTGTATTACGTGAAGGAAACTCCGATCGTCGGGCTGCGGCTTCTGTGAAGTCTTTTGGTCAGAAGAATCCGCACCGAGGGATGAAGCCTTGGCCTGCTGTTTCCAAGACAAAAGTTGCACACATGACAGAAGGTGATTTCTTCGGCAGCGAAAAATCAGCTACCATGAGCAAAGCAACGAACGTGAGTATCCAGTTTGTTGGTGCCGATGGCTCAACCAAAACTTTGAAAGAGAGCTTGTCTCTTTTAGCTGGTGAAATCCTAGATGCCTCTGCAATCAGCGTCAAAGCTCTACGAGCCTTTTTTGCCGCCCAGATTGAAGAAGCTAAAAAGCAGGACGTGTTGCTGTCTTTGCACTTGAAAGCAACCATGATGAAGGTCTCTGACCCTATCATGTTTGGCCATGCTGTTTCTGTTTATTACGCTGAAGCCCTTGAAAAGCATGCTGACGTGCTCAAGGACCTCGGGTTGAACTTAAACAACGGCCTGGCTGATTTGTATATCCGAATCAAAAGCTTGCCTGAAGTAAAACAAGAAGAAATTAAAGCGGACATCGAAGCGATTTACGCCAAGAGCGCTCGATTGGCGATGGTTGACTCCTCGAAAGGGATCACCAACTTGCATGTGCCAAACAATGTGATCATTGATGCCTCTATGCCTGTTGTTGTTCGTGACGGCGGACAGATGTGGGGTACTGATGACAAACTGCACGACACCATCGCTATGGTTCCAGATCGTTGTTATGCAACTTTCTATCAGGTGTGTGTTGAAGACTGCCAGGAGCATGGCGCTTATGATCCTTCGACCATGGGTAGCGTAGCTAACGTTGGTTTGATGGCTCAGAAAGCTGAAGAGTATGGCTCTCATGACAAAACCTTCACTGCTCCAGGGAACGGTAAAATCCAAGCTGTGGATGCTGATGGTGCTGTCGTGCTTGAGCAGAGTGTAGAAACTGGGGATATCTTTCGGATGTGCCAAACCAAAGACGCTCCAATCCGTGATTGGGTGAAGTTGGCTGTGAACCGAGCGAAGGCTACGGGTTCCCCTACAATTTTCTGGTTAAACAAAGACCGTGCTCATGATGCTGAACTGATCACCAAAGTGAACCTTTACCTGAAAGATCATGACACCGCTGGGCTTGATATCCAGATCATGAATCCTGACGATGCGATGAGGTTTACTTTACCTCGAGTGCGACGTGGCGAGGACACCATCTCTGTAACCGGTAACGTGCTTCGAGATTACCTGACTGACTTGTTCCCTATCCTAGAGTTGGGAACCAGTGCAAGAATGCTTTCTATCGTGCCTCTGATGGCTGGTGGCGGCCTTTTTGAAACAGGTGCTGGTGGTTCTGCTCCGAAACATGTGGAACAGTTCATCAAAGAAGGTCACCTTCGGTGGGATTCGTTAGGTGAATATTGTGCCTTGGTTGCTTCTTTAGAGTACTTGGCTCACAACACCAAAAACGAACGAGCTCAGGTTTTGGCTGATACCTTGGACCAAGCGATTGGCCAAGTCTTAGAGCAGCAAAAAGCTCCTTCTCGTAAAGTGAAGGAACTGGACAATCGTGGTGGCCACTTCTTCTTGGCTCAATACTGGGCTCAAGCGATTACAGACCAAACAAAGGACGCTGAATTGGCTTCTTCAATGGTCTCCGTGGCGCAGCAGCTGACTGCTAAGGAAGCGGTCATTATGGAAGAACTAACCAATGCTCAAGGCAGTGCCGTTGACATCGGTGGTTACTACCACCCAAGCGATGCATTGTTAGAAAAAGCAATGAGACCTAGCGAAACCCTCAACAGCATCATTGACGGGATGTAAGCTTTTCGCTTTCCTTCAGCCTGGATCTATCCAGGCTGAGGGTTCCCACACAGCCCTCCTTCCTTTGTATCCCCCTTTTCACTGAAGACCGGTAGTTCAACTGCCTAGACTGTTTTAGTCTGACTCCAGTCACTTCAGAGTGACGCTACAAACTGATTTTTCGAGGATTCGGTTTAATCTGAGCCATTTGTTCAGCCAAGCTCAATCTAAGATGCTCTGTCGCAAACTTTTAGCGTAAATTCCTAGCCCTTACTGATCGTTTTTGATTTTCTGCAAGGATAAAGCATCCCCAATTCAAAGGCTCCTGTTTCCCAAGGTTCGTCATTCTTCAGGCTGTTATTTGGGTTCTGCGCTGTTTGCTGAGCCAGCGATACCTGGAAAAGATCCTGTCTGAACATGGGTTCGAAGTGGGTCATGCAACCATTCAGCGTCAGGTTGTCAAATACACTCCTTTGCTGGAAGCTGAGCTCAGGAAAAGGGTGCGACTTTCGCTGGGCTGTTGACAAAGACAGCAATACGGTCGATTTTCTTTTGGAAAAGAAGCGAGATCAAAAGGCAGCAAGGCGATTCTTTGATATGGCGATGGTTGTCAGTGGGCTTCAATCAACATCAACATTGATCAGAGCGGTTCCAACGGCTCAGCCATTTAGGCTTATCATCAATACGACGGGACAACCCTTAAAAAGGGGCAGGTCAAGGTCCTGGACAACATGATTGAGCAAGATCACCGGTTCATCAAAAGGCGAACCCAAGTAATGCTGGAGTTCAAATCTTTTCATATCACCTTGGCTGGGATAGAAAAGGTCAACATGATCCAGAAAGGGGCAATCGACTCCGTGGATCAATCCGCCCAGATTTCAGCAGAAATTTTTCTACGTGCTAGCCGCCAAGCCCAACTGACAAAGGCGGTTTTGTGGCTTACGTTAAAGTTTCCGGCAGATCCGTTGCGGTCTGTCTGAGGTTCGTAGAACCAATGCCTAGCAACGGCAAAACGCTCTTACACCCAGCTTTGGAACTTTTTGAGTTCGTCGGTGAGCTCGTTAAGCGGCCCGCCGCTGTCGGGGTGTGCGGTGAGCACGAAGTTGGCGGTGCGGATAACGTCCATGTACCGAGGGTTTTTGGGCAGAGACTTTAGGGTGCAATATTTATCTAAGATACGGGTTCTCAACCGTCCATCGTCATTGTAGACCCTCCAAATTCCGCTTTCTTCGGCGAGTTCGAATTTCCCCTTTTCGCTCGCATACTCCCAATAGTCTAAAGATAAGCGCATCAAGGAAACCAGCGATTCACGGAATTCCTCTGAATCAAACGCTGGTTTCTGGCTGATTGGGTGTAAGCTAATCAGCCAATTTCCGTTTGCAATCGGTGCCAAGCTGGCATCGCCGTCCAAGTCGTTTAACTTGGCATAGGCGATAGGGTTCTGCCGTTTCGGGTTTTGTGCCGCTCTGAGGACAGGTGAACGGCTTTTAAAGAAGCTTTCTAGGGTTGGGGACGTTACGTTTGGATAAAGAGCTTTTGCAGCGTGATTCAGCATCACGATATCGAACTTTTCATCCATCAAAATGAGTGGCTCAGGGCTTCGTTCGATCAGTCGTAACACCGACTCGTGGGTCTCAGTCAATTCTTTCTGTGTTTCCTCTAACAAGGCAATTCTATCGTCTAAATTAGGGCTGTCTTTGATTTTCAGGTGCAACGCTAAACGAGCCAATAGTTCTTGGCCCATGATCGGCTTGGTGATATAATCGTTGGCTCCAGCACGAAAGGCCTCCTCCAGGTCGCCGACTTGGTTTCTTGCCGTGAGGATCAAGATCGGGAGTTCCTCGGAGCTGAACAGTCGGCGAGCCTCCCGGCACACTTCATAACCATTGATCAGAGGCATCATCAGGTCTAGAATCATCAAATCCGGCTTGCATTCCTCTAAGATTTCCAACCCTTCCATCCCTCCTGGTGCGGCAAGCACTTGGTATCCTTCGGAAGAGAGAACACTGTCTAACAATGCGATATTGCCGGGTTCGTCATCAATCACCAAAATGGTAATTTTTGATGAATCCAGTTCTACCGCACTTGCAGGCTGGCTGGGTATCGCTTCGGCCACAGGTGCGCTACGCTTTGCCTCGGCTATAGGCAGGCTGAAGGAAAACGAAGTCCCACGGCCCGGTTGGCTCATCATCTCTAGACGACCCCCTTGAAGCTCAATCAGCTGTAGGGTGATTGAGAGCCCCAGGCCACTGCCTCCCATTTCTTCTATCACTTCAGGGTGTTCTCGAACAAAGGGTTCAAAAAGTCTCCCCCACTGCTTATTCGCAATCCCCATGCCGGTATCTTTGACTTCGATACTGACCGAGCTAGGCATCTCTCGAAGCCGTAAAATCACCTCCCCTTCATGGGTGAATTTAACGGCATTTCCTAGCAGGTTAAAGAGGATCTGTTGCATCCGGTTTTCGTCAGCCATGATCCAAGGCAAGTGGTCATCACAGTCAAACCGTAGGTTTAGTTTTTTTGACGTGGTCAGCGGTTCGATCAAACCAATGACTAAATTTGAAAGGGAAACCAAATCCACCTGTTTGATATCCAAGGATAGCTGGCTGTTTTTAAGGGATGAAAAATCCAAAATATCGTGGATCAGGTGGGTGAGGCGACGGCCCATGGATAGGATCAAAGTCAGCTGATCCTTCTCTTTGGGGAATAATCGCTCGCTTGTGGTGTCTAACAATCGTTCTGTTAAACCTAACATCCCAAAAAGCGGGGTGTTTAGTTCGTGGGTTGTGTTTGCCAAAAACTCATCTTTGAGTTGGTCAAGTCGGGTGAGTTCTTGATTTTTTTCTGAAATTTTCTCGGCGTGTTCTATATTCTTTTCATTCAGTCGCTGAAGGTTTTGCTCGTTGGCCCGGCGGACCACCTGCATCCGAAGCATCACCGCCAAAAGTAATAATGAGGTTTCTACAAAAACGCCAATACGAAGACTGTGGTTATAGGAGGTGAAATTAAGGTCAACACCCAGGTACTGCACCGCAACCATCACAATGCTGCATTCGATGATCAAGAATGCAGAAAGGAACAATCCAGAGCCCTGTGCGCCGAGTTGAAACCGGATGATCGATGCCAGGAATATGGAGATCAAACTGAGGGCGCAAAGCAGAGCTAGTATATCGGTGCTTGCCGCAAAATTGCCGATGATCGAAAAAATCAAGTTGAGTATAATCAGTACCCCGACAGCTTTAAACAACCTGGAGCATAGCTTACTGAGGCCCGATAGACCCAAGAATCGGTAGCTGAACAACAGCGTCGAGAGCAGAGCGAAGTGAACAGAGGTGCTGAAGGTTAGGTTATAGACATCAAGAGAATGACTGGGTAAAATCAGGTATCTTAAAAACCCCTCCATCACTAACAAGGTGAAACCCTGCGCCAAAGTCATCAAACAATAATCTAAGAAATTAATTTCTTTAAATAAAATATAGCCAATCAGGCTTGCGAACCCAACAAACGACAAGATCCCATAAAAGACGCCATGGTAAATATCGGTGAGGCTGTTGGCGGCCTCAATGTTTTCGGGTTGAAAGAGCTGAAACTCAAAGGGCATCGAGCTGTTGTCTTGAATCCTCAATAGATAGGTTTGCCGGCTCATCGGCGAGATATTAAACTCGAACCGAGGGCGGCGAGTGATTTTTGTCCCCGAAAGGTGTTGGGCCGGCAACAGGTCGGAAAGATTATCAGGCAACTGGTTGAGATCAAAGAGGTCTAACTGTTCCACTAGCGGCGCAGAAATTTGCAAAATGGCAGTGTCCGGTTGTTCACCGATGTTATGTAGTTCTAAATAGGCCCAGTGGGTAGACCTGCCTAAACCAAAGTTGAACCGGTTTGAACGAGCTGGTAGGAATTTGCCTTCTTGTTGCATTTTAACCGCAGAGGCAAGAGTCATCATCTGTTTTACATCACTGTGCAGAGAAAGCTTCAAAATCACTTCCCCTTGGGCAGTTCCCCCAAGCCCAAGAGAGAATAACCAGATCAACAATCCGATGCATATCGATGGCGAAATGGGGTTCGGGCTTAATTTTGTGATTGACTTCAACATTTGATCAAGCTTCCTGCTGATACCAAAAAGGCAAATTGAACCGCATACCTGAACAGGATCAGCGAATATTTATTTGCCTGATCCTAGTCAAATAAGGGGATTAGGACAAGCATTACCATTTGCTGGATTTTACCCCGAGCCGCCAGTTAGATGACTCCAATGTGGATTGGAGTTGACCGGGCCTTTGATTTCAAGATGTGTTATTTGACTCCCATAGAAACCTTGAGTGATAGATGCCTAGAATTTGACTGTTAGTTCGCAACGACGATCGATTGTACCGGGTGTTTTTGTTGGTTACGAACCAAATCAATACTGAAAAGGCGGGGATATCAGGCATTCGTGCATGGTCGTATGTTTGGTCGAATATAGTAATTTTGATTGAACTCGAACCCTGAATTTGTTAGGGTTTGGAAGGGTTATTTAAGGAAAACAAACTCATTACCGGCCCCGTCCAATAGATCTTCATGCAAAGTCAGTTGTATAAAAAAAACGTCTTGCTTTTGTTTGTCACAGCGCTTGTGGCTGTTTTTGCGTTGACTGCTTGGATGGATCAGAACAATCGCTCTGCCTTAGATAGAAAGCTTAAGGAAGCCTCTTGGTCTCGGTCTAGGTCAATCCAAGTCCAACTTTCCGCTATCCAGCACGATATCAAGATGCTTGAGCCGTTTATTTATTCATCTGAGGAATTTAAATCCGGTGACCATGCCGTGTTTTTTCGTGAAATAGGGAATTTTTTAGGATTAATTACAAAAAAAGAATCCACTTTTTACGCAATGCAGTGGATCGATTTTCACCGAGGTCAGTTTGGTCCAATGTGGGATTTGAGCTCTACTCGGCTAGGACAACTGAGAGCTGCGCTAGGTGAGGATCACGCCAATAAATTGGAACAAATCATTGGCCCAGTCACAGAATCATATTTTGATGGCGACGTTGAAAACGACTTTATGGCTTCGGTGCCTGATAGCTCTCTCTTCATTGTTTTGCATCCCTTGTTTGAACAACAAAATATGGAGGTCAGGGAACATGGAAAAAGGCAGTTGCTGGGGATACTAGCGGTCATCGCCGATATGAAGGGGATCCTCGATTCTTCCTTGCGGATATTACCACCAGCCGGTCTGCATGTGCTCACTCAAATCCGGCAGTCCGGGGCAGTTAAATCCGTCTACTTGCATCAGTCTCGTCATACATATTCAGAGCAAATTTCTGCTCAAACAGTTGACCTAGAACAACTGGATAAAGAATTTTTCTATGAGAAAAAATTCAATTTCTTGGCCACCGAAATATCGGTGATTTGCTGGCCTTCAGAGAGGTTCTTATCTCGCTCACTGTATGCTGTTGATGGACCGGTCTGGCTTGGTTTTTTGGTTGCCCTGTTTATCGCTCTGTTGAGTACTTTTTTCTATTGGCGCCAATTGGCTGATCGAGAGGTTCTGCATGGTGCGATGCTAGCCCATCAAAAAACAGAACAAGCCTTGGTTAAAAGTGAAGATCGTTTCCGTATCGCCTTGCAGGGCTCTCCTATTGTGATGGCGATTATGGACAAAGAGCTTCGCTATACTTGGGTGCATGGGCAGCTAGAGGGCATGGACCCGCAATATATGATTGGTAAACGGGATGACGAGTTGTTGGGGCCAGAGGCAGCAGCAGAAATTTTGGAGTTTAAAAATAAAGTGCTGGAATCTAACTCGGCCCAACACACAGAAATTGCCCTACTCATGCCTGATGGGGAACATGTTTTTGACGTCAGGGGCGAGCCAGTACGAGACGAATTCGGTGAGCTGAGCGGGATCGCTACTGTAGCGACAGATATCACTAAACAGTCTTTGAGTCGGCGAGAGCTGGACCAGATTTTTAACACAGTTTTGGTCCCCATGTCGATCACGAGCCTTGGGGGGAAATCGCTTCGGTTAAATCAAGCGATGGTAGACTTCCACCAATTGGACTCGGGCGAGTTGCTTAACCTGAACGCTGCACAGCAGTATGTTAACAAGGGCGACCGAGCAGACGTGATCAAAGTTTTGCAAGAAAAGGGTTTTGTTGCCAACTTCGAGCTAGAGTATCGACAGTTGGGGACTGGAGCGAAACGTTGGATTTCGTTTTCCGCTCGGATGGTTGATTACGAAGGAAGCCCGGTTATCTTGTCCAGTTTTCACGATGTAACGGACCTCAAAGGTCTCCATGAGAAGGCGGATATCGCCAACAGAGCAAAATCCGAATTCCTGGCCAATATGAGCCATGAGATACGAACCCCGATGAACGCAATCATCGGGCTGGCTTATTTGGGTTTAGGTTCGGTGACTGACCCAAAACAACGGGATTATTTACAGAAAATCCATAACTCTGCGGACCTTCTCTTGCGAATCCTCAATGATATTTTGGACGTTTCTAAGTTTGATGCCGGTAAGCTTGAGAGCGAAGAAAGGGAGTTTAACTTGGACCAATTGCTTGGGGACTTGGCGGGGCTGATCGCTCCGAAAGCCCAGGAAAAAGGGCTGGAATTTCTCTTTCGGATATCTCCCGAACTGCCTATATATTTTGTGGGAGACTCACTACGGATTGAACAAATACTGCTCAATTTGTGCAGCAATGCTGTAAAATTCACTGAAAAAGGGGAAGTGGAACTGGGGGTGAAAATTTGCTCCTTGGATGCACTCCAGGGGAAATTTGAATTCTCCCTTCGTGATACCGGGATTGGGCTCACCGAGGAGCAGATCGGAAAGCTCTTTCAAGCGTTTTCCCAAGCAGACGGCTCCATCACCAGGGATTTTGGAGGCACCGGTTTGGGGCTGATGATCAGTAAACGGTTGGTTGAGCTGTTGGGCGGAGAAATTTGGGTTGAAAGCGAGCCTGATAAAGGCTCTACCTTCAAGTTTACTGTGGTCTTGAAACGACAATCAGAGGTGCATCTACACGAACAGCCTCCAGGCTTTGCGAACCTAAGAACCTTGATTGTGGAGCCCAACGAAACGAGTCGTGAGATACTCATGTCTCTGGCCGCGAGCTTTGGGCTTTCTTGCGTAGCCGTAGGCAGTGACCTCGAAGCGGTACAGATGTTAAAGCAAGCCGGTGTGCAAAATCCCTATTGGTTGTTGATTGCTTCATTGCAAAACTTAGAAGTGATTCGATGGGTCAAACAAGAGCTTTGGCCGGAACCCCAAATTCTGATTTTGCAGACGATCATTGATGTCGAGAGACAACAGGGTGCTCAGGCCCTTGGGTGTCAAAACTTTCTGCCCAAGCCCTTTACTCCTGCAATGCTCCAGCAAAAGATATTTGGGGTTTTACGTGGTGATTCAGTTACCAGAGAGCGCAGCTTTTGGGATGATAAAAAACCTGATTTTCTGATCCCTGATTTAGGAGGAAAACGAATCCTACTGGTTGAAGACAACCCCATCAATCAACAGGTCGCACTTGAGCTGATCGAATCAACAGGTGTGGAAATCACCGTGGTTGAGAATGGGCAAAAAGCCGTAGAGGCGGTAGAGAACCAAACCTTTGATCTTGTTTTGATGGATGTACAAATGCCAGTGCTTGATGGCTTAGCGGCGACACAGCTGATTAGGGGAATGCCCAACGGTTTGGGTTTGCCGATCATTGCCATGACAGCAAACGTGATGTTGGAAGAACAAGAGAGTTGCAAAGCTGCGGGGATGAACGAACACCTAGCGAAGCCCATTGACCCTATAAAGCTATACGATTGTTTGTCTCGGTGGATCACCACAGGTAAAAATAGTTCAGAGGTCCCTAAGGTCATGGCTGTTTCAAACAGCGGCTTTGAGTGGCCCAAGGATGAGGGCTTTGATTTTGAGGAAGCGGTGAACCGGTTAAATGGAAAGACTGAAAAATTAATCAAGCTGTTGTTGAAGTTTAGGGAGTATTACGCAGATTCCTTGGGGAAATTACAAGCCCTTGTCAGGGAAGGAAAGGCGGTTGAAGCAGAGCATTTAGCCCATACCCTCAAAGGCTCATCCGCCCACCTTGGGGCACAGGGACTTTCTAAGTTGATGCAACGGTTGGAGTCCGGGATCAAGGGCGGGGCTAGTTCCGGTGAATTGCCATGGTTGGAGGCAGAAGCGAGTTTTTCTGGTTTTTTGGCTGTCATTGGGGAGATAGAAAAGTTGAACCAACACCCTGATATTTAGCTTGATCCTTATGAAACCTGAAAGGTGCAAAGGTAACTTCTTAAAAAGTTTGAACCAAGTTTGGGTTGTATTTTGACGAAACACATGGAATATGGGCACCCTTGGATCATCTCGAATGGGCCATAGTGCAGCGTAAAGAGTGACGATGTAAATGAAACACAAAGGAACCATGAACTTTGAAAGTAACAGAAACCCGGAAGAAACAACCTTGATGGGTCGGGTGAAGTACCTAGCCACCAGCCGAACCGGTAGGATCAACCGTAGAACCTATTTTCTATCTTATTTGGTTTTGTCGTTTTGTTTGCTGGCTTCCGTGTTAACGGCCGGTAGTGAGAGCGGGTTGAGAACAATTGGTTTTGGCTTGGTAATCATTGTTTTAGACATCCCAGCTATCTTTCTCGGGATCAAACGGTGCCATGATTTGGACATGTCTGGCTATTGGATGTGGCTGATCTTCATCCCATTTCTTGGGCCTCTCTTCTCAATTTACCTGTTTGTTTCTGGAGGTACCCCTGGTCCCAATCGATATGGGGAACAACCAGGGGGGAAACAGGATGATCAGGATGATCCGCCGCTGTGCGTTCAGTTCGAACAACTTGAAGCCCTTTGGGACCAAGCTCAACCGGAAAAAGCATTGGCTTTGTTGGGGCCGGGCACCCCAGCCCCGGATATGCTCATCAAAGCGATCAATGACGGAGATAAAGCGCTGGTTTGTTTTTTAGCGAAGCATCTTCCCACCGGGCATCTGAACCACGAAACCATAGCCCACGAATACCTCAAAGGTGAAGAGTTGGTTTGGGAACAAAACCGGATTGAACGTGGCAAGGATCAGCTAGCGCTCAACCCCTTGGGGTTAGCGGTGACACGTGGCCTGTTGGAAATCAGCCAGTTGTTGGTCGAACAAGGTGCCGACCTGCACCATGCACTTTTCCTCTCGGAACCTGCTTTTTGTCGGGCTGTCTTCCGAAACGACGCCCAGATGCTGTCGTTTTTGTTGCAATCAGGGGCGGACCCGAACCAGAAAAATATCTTTGGGATTGCAGCGGTGGAAATTGCGGTGCAGTGGGGGGCTGTTGAGGCCTTAGCCTTGTTGCTAGGACATAACGTGACCCTTGGGACCGGTTTTGATAACCCCTTGTTCACTGCCCTGGATGTGTCCCAATTGATTTGTGCAAAAAAACTTTGGGAGGCTGGTGCCGACCTTGGGGAGCCTGGGGATCTTTGGGCGGAAAATTGCCTCACCGAAGCACAGAGCACTGGGGTCATCCCCTTCCAGTTCCTTTGCTGCCTTGGCCCCAAAGAAGGGTTTAAGGAAAAAGGATTGTTTCCATCCTTTAAAAATTTCGGTGAGCAAAAAGAACGGTCGGCTATGATCTCCTTGCTGTTATCGATGGGTGTGGACCCCAACGCAGGGTTTTTCCCCTATGAGTCCAGCATTTGTAACTTGACAAGAAAACCGTCACCCCATGAATTGGTTGCTCTTTTGGAGTGGTCTAGAACACATCACCCTAGAGAGTTAGCCCAGGAGCTCGATAAGGCGGGTATCCGAGAGTTCGCCTTGTTTCCCAGGCAATGGGATCTACTGGCGGCTTATGCTTTTCAATCTGAAGAAGAACGAACCTCTCCGCCCGAAATAGCGGTGCCTTGGGTCAAGATCAATCAGGAACGAGCGAAGCTGACCGGGCCTTGGGTAGATCATCCTTTGTTCCAGGCCCTTTGGCTCGGCGACTTTGACCAGCTCAAACAGCTCGCTGCACAGGGGGAGGAGCTTCTTGTA
>Ga0316203_1000855_pt1 | contig 27905 bp, 28 predicted proteins | sample 6monrhotite_MG_FD_204940 | JGI IMG/M metagenome (GOLD analysis project Ga0316203, IMG submission 204940) | Microbial mat bacterial communities from mineral coupon in-situ incubated in ocean water Damariscotta River, Maine, United States -... | ecosystem: Environmental > Aquatic > Marine >... | reverse complement strand
GCGCCGCCTGTTTCTGACAGAACTTTAGTAATAGCAGCAGTCAATGTTGTCTTACCATGATCGACGTGACCGATGGTACCAATATTCACATGCGGCTTGGTACGTTCAAACTTTTCCTTTGCCATGATCTACTCCTTAACCTTTAACAGCAGCAATGATTTCTTGCGCAATGTTATTTGGAACTTCTTCATAATGCTTGAATGTCATTGTGTAAGTTGCACGACCCTGAGACATTGAACGTACGTTGGTTGAGTAACCAAACATCTCGGACAATGGAACCTCTGCCTCAATAACCTTACCGTTGCCACGTGCTTCCATACCCAGTACGCGTCCACGACGACGGTTCAAGTCACCTACGATATCACCCATGTAATCTTCAGGCGTAACCACTTCAACATCCATCATCGGCTCAAGAATAACCGGTTTGGCCTGTGCACAACCTGCACGGAAGCCCATAGAACCAGCGACCTTAAATGCCATTTCATTGGAGTCGACATCATGGTAAGAGCCGTCAACAACAGTAACCTTAACATCAACCATTGGATAACCAGCCAGAATACCGCTGCCCATCGCTTCTTCAGCACCCTTACCTACAGCCGGGATATATTCACGAGGAATAGAGCCGCCTGAGATCTTATCGATGAACTCAAAACCAGCACCGACTTCGTTCGGTTCAATTTCCAGCCAGCAATGACCGTACTGACCGCGACCACCGGACTGGCGAACAAACTTACCTTCAGCCTTGGTAGCGGCACGAATTGTTTCACGATAAGCAACCTGCGGCTTACCAACATTTGCCTCCACACTGAACTCACGCTTCATGCGATCCACAAGAATCTCAAGATGCAGCTCGCCCATACCAGAGATGATGGTCTGCCCGGTCTCTTCGTCAGTACGAACACGGAATGATGGATCTTCTGCAGCCAGACGGCCCAGTGCGATACCCATTTTTTCCTGATCAGCCTTGGTCTTAGGTTCAATAGCAACCGAGATCACCGGCTCAGGGAACTCCATGCGCTCAAGGATGATCGGGCTATCAGCAGTACAAAGCGTATCACCTGTAGTTGTAGACTTCAGACCTACAGCTGCAGCGATATCACCGGCACGCACCTCTTTAATCTCAGAACGCTCATTGGCATGCATCTGGAGAATACGACCCAGACGCTCTTTCTTCTTACCCTTGGTTGAGTTGATCACATAAGAACCAGCTTCAGCAACACCGGAGTAAACACGGAAGAATGTCAGCGTACCCACAAACGGGTCAGTCATAACTTTAAATGCAAGAGCTGAAAACGGCTCATCATCAGATGATGGACGAACATCAGGCTCATCGGTGTCCGGGTGAACACCAGTAATCGCAGGAACGTCAATTGGCGCAGGCATGTATTCAACAACTGCGTCCAGCAACGTCTGAACACCCTTGTTTTTAAATGCAGTACCAGCCAGAACAGGAATCACAGAGATATCCAACACAGCCTTGCGGATACAACCCTTCAGTGCAGCCTGATCGATCTCCTCACCCTCAAGGTAAGCCATCATCAGATCTTCATCATTAACCAGAACCGCATCAAGCAACAGTTCACGGCGCTCATTCGCAACTTCAACCAGCTCTTCCGGGATCTCCTGAACTTCGTACATCGCACCCATTGCTTCATCTTTCCAGACAATAGCCTTCATGGAAACCAGATCAACAACACCCTGAAAACCCTCTTCGGCACCGATTGGAATATTCAAAGCAACAGCGTTATGACCCAGACGTTCACGAATCTCGTCAACAACTTCAAAGTAACGTGCACCGGTACGGTCCATCTTGTTTACGAATGCAATACGGGGAACACTGTATTTATCTGCCTGACGCCAAACGGTTTCAGACTGTGGCTGAACGCCACCTACAGCACAGAAAACACCAACAGCGCCATCAAGCACACGCAGTGAACGTTCAACCTCAATGGTGAAATCCACATGACCAGGGGTGTCAATGATATTAATTTGATGATCTTTCCACGCACAAGTTGTTGCAGCGGAGGTAATGGTGATGCCGCGCTCTTGCTCTTGCGCCATCCAATCCATGGTTGCAGCGCCATCATGCACTTCACCAATCTTATGGCTTACGCCAGTATAAAACAGAATACGCTCAGTCGCAGTTGTCTTACCTGCGTCAATGTGAGCCATAATGCCGATATTGCGTACACGTTCCAGCGGGGTCTTACGAGCCACGTCACCACTCCTTATGCCATCAAATTAAAAGAACAATCGTTCAAACGACCCCGAAGGGCCTTCAATCTATTACTCATGCATCATTAAGATACTACGGAAGCCGAAACCTCCGCCAACTCACACTTACCAGCGGAAGTGTGAAAATGCCTTGTTTGCTTCAGCCATGCGATGCGTCTCATCACGCTTCTTGTAAGCGCCACCGCGCTCAGAAACAGAATCAGCCATCTCATTACCCAGACGCTCAGCCATAGTATGCTCAGAACGCTTGCGTGAAAATTCAACCAACCAGCGAATAGCCAGTGAATGCTGACGACGATCAGAAACCTCGATCGGCACCTGATATGTTGCACCGCCAACACGGCGAGACTTCACTTCAACAGAAGGCCTGATTGCTTCAACTGCATTCAGCAGTGCTGCAAGCGGCTCACCACCAGTTTTTTGAGCGGCAATATCCATTGCATCATAAACAATAGCTTCAGCGATGGTCTTCTTACCATCCAGCATTACCTTGTTCACAACGTTAGACACTGTTGTGTCACCAAACTTCGCATCCGGTGTGACCGGGCGACGGGGGGCAGGTCCTTTACGTGGCATATCTCAATTCCTCTCTTACTTAGGACGCTTGGCGCCGTATTTAGAACGCGCCTGCTTACGACCTTCAACGCCGGTTGTATCCAAAACACCACGCAGAACATGGTAACGCACACCTGGCAAATCTTTTACACGGCCGCCGCGAATCAGAACAACTGAATGCTCCTGCAGCTTATGGCCCTCACCCGGAATATAAGCTGTAACTTCCATTCCGTTAGTCAGACGTACACGTGCCACCTTACGAAGAGCCGAGTTCGGCTTTTTCGGGGTAGTAGTGTATACACGAGTGCAAACACCACGACGCTGTGGGCAAGCCTGCAGAGCAGGCACTTTGTTGATCTTGCGTTTGTCTTCGCGCTTGTTGCGAATCAACTGATTAATCGTTGGCATTATTACTCTTCTCCAAACTTTCAACTATCCGGAAGCCGGCAATACAGCACAGCCCCGGCGAAGGGTCGCGAACCATAATGTCGGTCTACTCCACTGTCAACCGCTTTCATCAGCAAAAAACAAAATGCGGCACATTTGCTTAAACTATAAAGACCCTAAGTCGGTCAATGAACCCTAAAACCACCCGATACAGATACTGGAACAACCCGGACAACACGAAATAGCATGCCTATCTATATAACAAGAAGCCCGACCAGAACAGCCGGACTTGTGACCACATTAATCCAGCGACTTAAGAACCGATTCACATGCCTTTTTGGCATCGGCAAACAACATCATCGTCTGATCCATATAGAACAGATCATTATCCAGCCCCGCATAACCCGCTGCCAGAGAACGCTTGACCACAATCACATGCCTGGCCTTGGAGGCCTCAATGATCGGCATACCATAAATCGGACTTGCCGGATCAGTTTTCGCAGCAGGGTTCACCACATCATTTGCACCGATAATCAGCGCGACATCAGTATCGCTCAGCTCAGAGTTAATCTCATCCATCTCAAAGACGATATCATATGGCACATCAGCCTCAGCCAGCAGCACATTCATATGCCCCGGCATCCGCCCCGCCACAGGATGAATGGCAAATTTCACATCCACACCCTGCTTGATCAGCACATCCACCATCTCCTTCAACACATGCTGAGCACGAGCTACAGCCAGACCATAACCCGGAATAATCACAACAGAACGCGCATTGGCGATCATAAATGCAGCATCCTCTGCCGCACCACTCTTCACAGGGCGCGCAATAACCTCGCCACTTGCCGCGCCCGCGCCTGCATCACCACCGAAACCACCCAGCAACACATTAAACAGAGAACGATTCATCGCCTTACACATAATATAAGAGAGGATCGCACCAGACGAGCCAACCAGAGCACCGGCCACAATCAGCATATTATTACCCAGAGTGAAGCCAATACCAGCTGCAGCCCAACCCGAATATGAGTTCAACATGGAAACAATCACCGGCATATCCGCACCGCCAATTGGCACAATCAGAAGCACACCCAACACCAGTGCGACAGCCAGCATCACCAGAAACGGCACCCATGCCCCGGTCACACAGAACATGACACCGGCAGCAATCATCACCACACCAAGTGCGAGGTTCACCATATGCTGGCCCGGGAACACCAACGGCTGGCCCGAAAGCAGGCCATGCAACTTACCAAAAGCAACCAATGAAGCGGTAAAAGTGATAGCGCCAATAAATGTACCCAAGAACAGCTCGATGCGACTGGCGGTATAGAGACCACCCTCAGCATTGGCGATACCGTATGCGACCGGATCATAGCAGGCCGACACGGCAATCAGCACCGCAGCCAGTCCCACCAGTGAATGCATAAATGCCACGGTTTGCGGCATATGCGTCATAGGCACTTTGCGAGCAACCACACCGCCAATCAAGCCACCAACACCTATCGCAGCAAGGATCCAGGCATAATTCTGAACGCTGTCCAATTGCAGTGTCACAAGTGTCGCGATACCCATACCCAGCATGCCAAAGGCATTGCCACGGCGTGCAGATTCCGGATTCGCCAAACCCTTGAGTGCGAAAATAATCAGTACAGATGCAACGAGATATGATAGTTCAACCATGTTTGCAGATAACATGTGAGTCCCCTTACTTCCGCTTCTTGAACATGGAGAGCATGCGGTGAGTCACCATAAATCCACCAAAAATATTCACCGATGCAAGCCCTACTGCAATCAAACCAAGCACTGTAGCCAGATTCATCTCAACCGGACCTGCTGCAAGCAGCGCCCCGACAATCACAATACTGGAGATAGCGTTGGTCACACTCATCAGCGGCGTATGCAGTGCCGGCGTCACATTCCACACCACGTGATATCCGACAACAATCGCCAGAACAAAAACAGTAATGGATGAAATTAACGGATCCACACTCGAATCCTGCGCGGCCTGTACCGTACCCTGTAGCGCATCTACATTCACGATGACTCCCCCTGACTCAACAACTGCGGCTTAAGAAAATCGCCACCCCGACAAATCAGCGACGCTTCGATCACCTCATCGTCCATATCAACATTCAGCGACCCACTCTCCTTATCAATCATCGGGGAGAGAAAATTCAATAAATTTCGTGCATACAACTGACTCGCATCGCTTGCCATCAGCGATGGCACATTGCCCACACCAACCAGTGTCACGCCGTACTTCTCAACCACCTGATCCATTTCAGACAACGGACAATTTCCACCCATCTCAACAGCCAGATCAACAATCACTGAACCAGGCTTCATGTTTTTAACCATCTCTTCGGTAATCAGCACCGGAGCAGGCCTGCCCGGAATCAATGCCGTTGTAATAACAATATCGGATTTGGCAACGTGCTCTGCCACAAGTTCAGATTGGCGGCGCTTGTAATCCTCATCCATCTCTTTGGCATAACCGCCTGCATCCTCTGCATCGGCATCAGAAGCGACCTCAACAAATCTTGCCCCCAGACTTTCCACCTGCTCCTTGGCTGCTGCACGCACATCAAACACAGAAACAGTCGCCCCCATGCGACGGGCCGTAGCGATCGCCTGAAGACCGGCAACGCCTGCCCCAAGTATCAACACTTTTGCTGGCTGAACCGTACCAGCTGCAGTCATCAACATCGGCATAAAACGACCATAATGCTGCATCGCCAGCAAAACAGACTTATAACCGGAAATATTAGCCTGAGAAGAGAGCACATCCATCGACTGGGCACGAGAGATGCGAGGCACCATCTCCATAGAAAAGCAGGAAAGACCTGCCCCTGCATAATCCTGCAGCAATGGATTGGCAAAAGGATACATCAGGCTGACCACAGCAGTGCCACTGGCAAGCCCTTTCAGCTCGACACTCGAAGGTGAACGCACCTTCAGCACCAAATCCGCATCAGCACAACTCGCCCTGAAGTCATCAGCAAGCCGGGCACCTGCAGCCTCATAAGCAACATCAGTAAAATCAGCCCCGTGACCGGCACCACGTTCAACTACAACACTACAACCTGCAGCAATAAACTTGGCTACGGTTTCAGGTGTGGCAGCAACGCGCTTTTCATGGGTTTGGGTTTCAGCTGGAACCGCGATCAACATCGTTTAATCCCCTGTAAGAAGGCAAATATCTATCCAAATCAACCATATCGGCCTGTTAGAGCCAACGACTCTAAAACTGAGCGCATGATTTACAAGTGCAAAGTGACTATGGTTACCAGACCCTGCTCATCCACGGGCAGAACCATGTCGATTAATTCTGCCGCAGGCACAAAAGCATGGGCATATCGATACAACTCATCATCGATCACCCGCCCATCATAAAGCAGCACATCCAGATCCAGAGTCCTCGGCCTCCACGAACCCTCGGATCGATCTCTCCCCTGCGCATCCTCAAACTGCTTCAACACCAATCTGACCTCTGTCATCTCCATATCACTACACAACAGACAACAGGCATTGAGAAAATCTTCCCCCTGCATACCCACAGCAGCAGAACGATACACCGATGAAAACAACACATCAGAAAACCGGGACCGCAGAGCACAGGCAGCCTGCTTCAAATTGGATTCAGGGTTGATGTTCGACCCCATACCAACAAGTAGTGCAACCATTAGTCTCGACGACCCCGCTCGATCAGCACAGCGACATTCTCACTGCCGCGCACGGCACCTGGCTTGGACATCTTCAAACGCACCCAGGACACCCCGAACTCTTTCAATACTATCGCCGCACACTGCTCAGCCAACTTTTCAATCAGACCAAAACTGGACCCCTCAACAAAGGTAATCAGACGCTTGGATACAGACTTATAGTCCAGTGCATCCTTAATATCATCACTCACCGCCGCCCTGGAAGTATCCCAGGCCATCTCCAGATCCAGGCGCACCATCTGCCGGATTTCACGCTCCCAGTCGTAAATCCCGATCACCGTACGAACCTCTAACCCCTCAATTAACACCAGGTCTTTTGCAGCCATAGCTACCCCTCTTTTATTTAAGATTGTCCTGTCAAACTTGACATCGACCTTGCCAACGACACAATTCGCCCGCTTTTAAACTTGTTACAAAGGGAGAAATCATGAGCAGCAATGTGATCAAATCCACTGAAGAAATCGTATCCTGCTCCGATAACGGACAGCATCCCCTTGTTTATATCAGCCTCAAATCCGGCACTGCTCGCTGCCAGTACTGCGGACAAAAGTTTGAACTCAGCGCAGCATCTGACAAAGCCGAAAAGAGCAGCACCGCAGCCTGACAATACTTAAGAGCGCTGCCTGTTTATTTCAAACAGCGCCACGCCGGTCGCAACCGAAACATTCAAGGACTCAACACTGCCTGGCATCGGAATTTTGATCAGCTGATCACAAGACTCACGTACCAGCCTGCGCATCCCTTTATCCTCAGAACCCATCACGACAGCCGTCGGGCCATTCAGACGCGCATCATAAATTGAGTCGTCAGCCTCGCCAGCAAGACCTACAGTCCAGTAGCCCGCTTTTTGTAACGCCTGAATCGTACGACTCAAATTGGTCACACGCATCACAGACAGTCGAGACAAAGCTCCACAAGCTGATTTGGCCACCACGGGCGAATGAACATCTGCCGCATGATCTTTAGGCACAATCACTGCAGCACAACCTGCAGCTTCTGCGGTTCGCACACAGGCTCCGAGATTATGTGGATCTGTCACCTGATCCAGCAGCAGCACCAGAGGAGCCTCTGCAACGTCCAGCTCCTCAATCCATTGCTCAAACGACAGCTGGGGTGCGGACTGCTGTGCCGAAAGTCTTGCAACCACCCCCTGGTGCGGCACACCCTCGGAAAGGCGCACGAGTGCCTCTTTCGGCACAAAAGTGACCCGGATACCGGATTTTTTCGCCAGATGAATCAGCTCATTCAGGCGCGGATGAGACTTGCCTTTTTCAACCATCAATTCATGAATATCACCACCTGCATCCAGAGCATGTTTGACGGCATGGATGCCAGCCAACACTGAAGATTCAATACTCATACTTACTCCTGAACGTTTCGATAAAGAGATCCAACATATTGGCAGGCAATGCATTGATGCCCGCTGCGGCTTTGCGGCCGCCACCGGTCGGAAACTGCATACATAATTCATCTGCCCCTGTCTTGTTAGACAGTGGCGCGCGCACACTTACTCTGTAATCACCATCAGGCAGCACAGTCACCAAAGCATGAGCACGATCAGGAGCCTCACGCGCCAGCTCATTACCAAAAACCCCTGACACACGACGCGTCCATGCAGCATCCGGCAATAACATCATCTTCACGGAAGCCTCTTCAAAGGCAACAGGCAAAGCTCTCGCCTGCGCAACATCTGACTGATAACCTTCATCCAGTTGCTTATAGGTGGGGGATTCTGCGACAAAAGCAAACGGGTCTTCAAATGCAGATATTTCCCGATAAAGCGCTTCAGGGGGGAGGTGCAGATCATCCAGCGTTACGCCATAACCATTATAATTAATCAACGTACCTAGATTTTCCAGCACAGAAAGCTGCTCATTAGTCAAAGCAAGCGACTCAGCCGCCTTGCGAGCAGCATCAAACAGATTATCACCAAATGCCGCAGTTACAGCCCAGGGCAAATATGCACCCTGCAGGTAATCATTTACCAACAGACTCGTACAGACATTGGCATCAGTATTGATCCGGGCATCAAGATTCACATGCGCAGGAATCTCACCAGCGTGGTGATGATCAAAATACTGCACCACAGTCCCGTCAGCCAACAGGCGGTGTAAATCATCCCTGTTTTTATCCAGAGAAATATCAAGCACAGTCACCTGATCTCCTGCTTCCGCCTCTACCCGCCTCAACAAGGCAATATCCCGCTTCACCCCGGAGATCAGTACAGATTCGCGCGGCTCAGCCAATCTCAGCTGATGCAGCGCACAGATGCCATCAGCATCACCGTTGAACACATCAATATATTTCATAGACTGTGCAGACTAGACAATTAAACCTGCTTGGGAAGGCGAAGATAACAGAGGCACACTCCAACAACGAGAAGGCCACCCCTCCATACCCTCTCTATTCATCACATATCATGGCAGACACCCATCAGAGCCCCTGTCAGCAGAACAGAAAAACACAAAATGTGGCCGGAAAATAGCAAAATAGTGAATTCTGGTCTATAAAGATATGGATATCAGGATGATTACAACACACATGGAGCCGCAAGAGGTATAACATGTCCACAAACAACAACGAAGAGGGCCCTCGTACTGACTGGAGTCCCAACCCTATGCCCGGAGACCCACCCGGTAGAACCAAAGCTGACAGCCCCCTGATACTCACACTACTACTCTGCACTGCAGGACTGCTACTGATAGCGATTGCTCTCACCTAGAGAGAGAGCAGCACGCAATAACCGGACCCGAGTAACAAAAAAAGCCCGCAGCAGAAGCTACGGGCTCTTTTCACATGCAATCCTGCTTATATTGCAGGAAATCAAATACAGGCAAGCCAATCCTTATGCTTTTCGCTACGTCCATGCACGACATCAAAATACTTTTTCTGCAGCACTTCTGTCACAGGGCCTCGTGAGCCACAGCCGATAGTACGACCATCAAGTTCACGGATCGGCGTCACTTCTGCAGCGGTTCCTGTGAAGAAAGCCTCATCCGCGACATAAACCTCATCGCGGGTAATACGCTTCTCACGCACTTCATAACCTTCTTCTTTAGCCAACTGAATAACCGTGGCACGGGTAATGCCATCCAGCGCACTGGTCAATTCAGGCGTGATAATCACACCATCATAAACCATAAAGAAGTTTTCTCCTGAGCCTTCAGCGACAAAACCGTCCACATCAAGCAGCAGTGCTTCGTCATAACCGTCGCGCAAGGCATCGGAAAGTGCAAGCATCGAGTTAATATACTGACCATTGGCCTTGGCTTTGCACATCCCGATATTCACATGATGCCGCGTAAAGGAAGATGTACGAATACGAATCCCCTTTTCCAGCGCATCCTGCCCCAGATAGGCACCCCAGTTCCACGCAGCTACAATCACATGCGTTTTCAGGTTATCGGCACGCAAGCCCATACCTTCAGAGCCATAAAACACCATCGGACGCAGGTAGGCCGAATCCAGATTATTCTCACGTACTGCAGCCAACTGCGCATCATTGAGTTCATCTTTGGAAAATGGCATATCCATGTTCATAATCTTTGCTGAACGGAACAGACGATCCGTATGTGCCTGCAAACGGAAAATCGCAGCCCCGTCATCAGTCTGGTAAGCGCGCACACCTTCAAATACACCCATGCCATAATGCAGCGTATGCGTCAGCACATGCACTTTGGCCTCACGCCAGTCTACCATCTGACCATCAAACCAGATTAATCCATCACGATCCGCAAAATTCATCAAACAACTCCAAACCAGCAGGAAATATCATACCCTTTCATTTTACAAGCAAAGTCAAAACCACGATTTTAGCTTTATCTCCTGATTCAACAACTAATAAGTCAGCCAATCAGGATCTCTAAAAGTTCGCGTAATGTAGCGCCTCACCCCTACCCGCGCCATCCTTTGAACGTGCAAAGCGCTTTTGCTGTGCTATCCTGCCGCCATGATACGCGGAGAAAACCTCAGTAAACGTTATGGCGATGTTGATGCAGTAGCATCCACCGACATCCATATCCGGACCGGTGCTATCACTGCTATTATGGGCGGCTCCGGGTCGGGTAAAACCACCCTCCTACGCCTGCTTTCCGGCCTTGAGACACCAAGCAGCGGTCACGTCTGGTATGGTGACGAAGACCTTTGCACCGTCCCTGATCAGCGCCTGTACAAGCTACGTGAGAGCATGGGCATGCTGTTCCAGTATTCCGCCCTGCTAAACTCACTCAATGTGTATGATAATGTAGCCTTCCCGCTACACGAGCATACCGATCTCGATGAATCGGTCATCAGCACCATGGTCGCAATGAAATTAGAGCAGGTTGGGTTGCGCGGCTTTGAAGCCATGATGCCATCCGAGCTTTCCGGCGGCATGGCCAAGCGCGTGGCTTTCGCCCGCGCCATGGCTATGGATCCGAAGATCGTCTTCTTCGATGAACCGACATCCGGACTGGATCCGATCTCAGCAGGCGTCATCAGCACATTGATTCACGACACCTCCAGAATGAATCGCATGACCTCCGTCGTTGTGACCCATGATGTATCAGCAGGCCTGGCCATTGCCGATCACGTCATTCTGATGTGGCAGGGCAGCATTATTGCAGAAGGCCCCCCATCAACCATTAAGGAAAGTACGGATGAGCGTGTACGTCAGTTTCTGGAAGGTCGCCCCGACGGACCGATCCCGTTTTCACGCAGTACAACATCTTATATTGATGACCTGACTCACAGACCGGGCACGGTAAGGCTGGAATCATGAGCAACGAAATGTTTACCAAGCAATCCTTCTCCACCATGTTTTTCGGACGCCTTGGCCGCTACGCCTTGCGCGGACTCGAGCAGATGGGTGATGCCACCCGCCTTGGCTTTTATGCGCTCTCGCTGATCTTTTCCAAGCCGTGGCAGGGCAAACATTTTGTTATTCAGCTCTACGCTCTGGGTGTCGGCTCGTTAGCCATCATTGTTATTACAGGCGCATTCACCGGCATGGTATTGGCACTGCAGGGTTATTATACGCTGGCAAAATTCGGATCAGAATCTCTGCTTGGTGCAGGCGTGGGCATGTCTATCATCCGCGAACTGGGCCCTGTACTGGGTGCGTTCATGATTATCGGGCGCGCCGGATCCAGCATCACGGCTGAAATCGGCATTATGCGAGTGACTGAGCAAACCGACGCGCTGGAAATGATGGCCGTGAACCCCAAACAACGCATTCTACTGCCGCGCATCGTGGCAATTACGCTTGCCGTACCCCTGCTGGTCTCAATATTTAATGTCGTTGGCATCGGCACTGGCTATATCGTCGGCGTTGAACTGCTCGGCGTTAACCCCGGTGCCTACATGGCTGAATTGATCGCAAAAATCACCATGCATGATATATATGGTGGCTGGGTGAAGGCTGTCGTATTCGGGTTCATGATCGGCATGATCTGCACCTACATGGGCTATCGTGCCAACCCCACAACTGAAGGTGTTGCCAAGGCGACCACTCAGGCCGTGGTCATCGCCTCAGTGGGCGTACTGATCATGGATTATATTCTAACCTCGTTCTACCTGTAATAGGAGTTAATAAGATGCAACCGTATAGACGTATTGAAATGACTGTCGGCATATTTGTTTTCCTCGGCCTTGTTGCTGTTGCGTGGCTGGCCCTGAAAGTCGGTCAGGTCGGTGGAATTGGCGAATCCGGTTACACTGTAACCGCCGACTTCGACGATGCCGGAGGGGTACGCAAAGGCAGCGACATTATGATGGCAGGTGTCATCATCGGCCGTGTTGATGAAGTGAAACTCACCGACAGCGACCACGCCACCATGATCCTGCGTGTACATGACGGTGTAAAAATCACCGCAGATGCATTCGCATCCATACGCACCAAGGGCATCATTGGCGACCGCTACATCAGGGTCACCCAAGGCATGGAAGACGATCACCTCGTTGCCGGAAGTGAGATTGAAGAGACCGAATCCGCCATCAACATCGAAGACCTCATCAGTAAGTATATTTTCAGCGGTAAGGAGTAATCATTCCTCCTCGCCTTCAAAGCGAGCCGCCCTATGATTCAATGATCAAAGCAAAGGAGCTCACACCATGAATTTGATGAAATACGCATTTTCCGCACTACTTAGCCTTCTGATTTCCATGCCTGCATGGGCAGATGAATCTGGTCCAAAAGTAGTCATTGAAACTACGGTAAACCAGATCATTCATGTACTGGATAGCCGTGCAGACAAAACCAAACTGACCAGTTCAGATCGTGATGCCATTCGCAGCACCGTTGAAGGCAAGTTTGATTACATGGCAATGGCCAAACGCAGTCTGGGTAAACCCTGGAAAAAGCTGGACAGCGATCAACATGCCCACTTCACCGGAGTATTCCGTGATCTGCTGGAACGTTCATATGGTAACCGTCTTAGCGAGTACAACGGTCAAACTATCGTATTTGCCGATGCTGAAATGAAAAAGGGCAAGGCTCGCGTCAACTCCACCGTCATCGATGGCACACGCGAAACACCTGTAGAATACCGACTGCATCAGACTGATAAAGGCTGGCAGGTGTATGATATTCGCATCGAAGGAACCAGCATGGTACGCACCTTTTATCAGGATTTTAAGTCCACTCTGGATAGCGGTGGTTACGAAGGTCTGCTGAAAACACTGGAAGATAAAATTGCCAAACTGAAAGAGAAGGATCAAAGCTAAACACTATAAAGCCAGGTCTCTCATGCATGGCAATATCATTCATCGCGCGCTGGCATCTTGCCGGCGCGTCTTGCTTTTGCTGCTACTTATTGTTTCAGCCAGCGGAGCATGGGCCTACTGGAATGCACCCGACATGGGAACCATCCGCCCCGAAATTGAACGCTTTCTGGAAGATCGGCTAGCACTGAAAGAGGTTCGCCTCGGAAACTTATCATGGTACTGGGCTGGTTTTTTATGGTTAAACTCGGATCAACTCGATTTTTCCAGCAAGCAGGAGGACGTCTCCTTTCACAATGGTGGCGTAGCCGTACGCATCCCGATCTGGGCCCTGCTAACAGGTGAAATAAAACCGGATCGCATACGCCTGAACGGCGGCACACTCTCACTAAGGGTCAATGGCTCCGGGCAAACAGGCCTACCTGCCGAACAGATCATTCTCGAAGATGTAACACTCCAGTGGTTTTATCAACAATTTCACGGAACACTGCCCGGTCTGCGCCTGACCCTGAATGGTAGAGATAAAAACATTGATGCTGTATCCACGGCATTCACACTGCATGCCCAACTAGGCGAGGATAGCCTTCCTGAACGCATCGTACTGCACTGCAAACACCTTAACTGGTTGCCTCAAGAGCTCCGGAAACAGATACAGGGCAATCCGGACATGAACATCGCCATGCAGAGAAAAAACAAGCGTTCATGGCAGCTCAAGCTGCTCGCAGCATCTGAGCAGACTATCACCCTGCTGCCAGAGAGTATCTATACCCACAGCCTGAACAGGGCAGAAATAGAAATGAGTATCAAAATCAGGGATAGCGAAGAGTTAACCCTGAAACGTGTTGATATTACCAAGGCCAACTGGTCTCTGGGAGACAACAGTGTCACAGCAAGCGGTAACTGGCATGCCGGTCTGCTATCTGTAAGAGCCGACTCAGCGTATCTGGCCATGCCGCTAATCTGGTCATGGTTACGCCCCCTGGGTAATGAGCAATGGCAAAACTGGCTAGCACAGATGCAGGCCGGATCTGCTAGCAAGATCAATGGAGAGCTGGCTCTGGCATGGCAGAATCCTCTTAAAGCAGCGCCTGCTTCCGAATCCTGGCAAGCGATGCAGTACAAGCTTGCGGCACGCATCGAGGGAGCAGATATAGCCCTAGGCCTCTCCGAAGACTTTTTGCTACAGACAACAGCCCGGGTCGAGCTCAATCAACATGGCTTAAGTGCTGAGGTTTTTGACTCCAGCCTGCCTCGCGGCCTGGGCCACTCATCAGGCTCATTGCATATCCCGTGGCAAACTCTGGAACTGCATGTGCAGGGCCAGTCACAAGTGGATGTAGCATCACTACTGCGATGGTTCGGCCCCAGTGAAATTACTGACTGGAAGTGGAATCAGGCCAAGGCTGATTCCACATTCGAACTGATATGGGACCCAAGTGATCCGGAACCCAAAGAGGCTACAGCCACACTGAAGCCTATCAACAACTGGAATGTGGCCATTCATGATGCCAGTCTGAAACTAAGCGGCGGCACTGCACACTGGGATCAGCAGCACGGCCTTAGCATCTCTGACACGAAGCTAAAAAATGAATACCTGCAGGGTACTCTTTCATTGTCCACCTCATCAGATGAAACCGGCAACTGGAAAATCAGTAGTTTAGATGCCCGAGGAGATAGCGATTTGGCATCCCTCGCCGCCCACTTTCAACTGCCGCTCTCTGATGCCTCAGGTATCATTCGGACTCACCTGCAATTTGATAAAGTATGGTCGGGCAATATTAATATGAAGCGTGCAGGCTGGCAGCAACTGCTGGGCTCCAGTAAAAGAGTCGGTGAACCCTACAGCATCCAATATAAGGGGGATATTGAGCTGGATCATAAATTCCCGACTATCCATTTGAGTGAATTACAAAGCAGAGGTAATGCCCTGCTGATTCGCCAGGGTGATGTGGAGATCAACCGTGAGGCATTCAAACTTGTACTGAAAGACCTGCACACCCCCTCATTTAGCGGCTCACTGAACATTGACATCCCTTTTGATGAGAGACCATGGCAACTCAAATCCCAGGCTCGATACCTCAATCGTAATGCCCTTCCCGCCTCTCTGGACCACCCGGACAAACTCATCGGCAAATCCTGGATTATCGATGCCGACATTGAAAAGTTTGAATGGAATGATGCCCGCATGGATGGCGTACATATCAACATTGCTTCTGCCAAAGGCAGTCTTGGTCAATTTAGAGCCAGACAGGTGAGCGCGTCACAACTGAATATCACCGATGTGGATGCCCGTTTTTCTCTACCGGGTCAGGGGGCAGTCGACCTTCGTCAACTCTCAGCCCATGTTGAGAAACAGGTCCTGACCATGTCAGCCAGTCTTACTCCGGTTGAGGAGGGAGGCATGCGCTGGTCCGGGTTTGCCGAGTTGGAAGGTGACTTTGGTCATCTGATGCAAATCGGTAAGCTTTCCAAGCGCTTTAGCGGTGGCGACAGCCGCATGCTATTTTCTGGTCGTGGCATCATGCTGCGCAATCAACCCTGGTGGCAGGATATTGATGGTCGAATGCGCCTGCGTGTCGATAAAGGCAGGGTTCTTGAAGGCGGCACACTGACGACGCTGCTGGCTGCTATCAACCTAACCGAACTACACAAGCTGTTATTTGGTCAACGTGAAGACCTTTCAGGGCCCGGTATCATGTATGAGCGGCTGCAGATGGAAGCCATCATGCAGAATCAGGATATTCAAATTCGCAATGTAGTTCTCCGCTCATCGGCATTCGACCTTGCAGGTCAGGGAAACATGGATATCAACAAAGCGGAGATCGATCTCTATCTCATTGCCCAACCCTTGCAGAACCTGGATGCTCTACTAGGTAAGATACCATTGTTAAGAGATATTCTCGGCGGAAAATCACATAGTCTGATGCGTAAAGTTTACCACATGCATGGACCATTTACCGATGCAACGGTTGAGACTGTGGGCGCAGAAGAAGCTGGACTCGCATCACCCGGCATTATTGAAAGCCTGTTCAGCCTGCCCAAAGCCTGGTTTGGAAGTGATGACGCTGCAGGGCAAGGCAGCCCGAACCCATCAGCACAATAGCATCATATGTGACAAGACTCACTTGTCTTTTTCGACAATAGGCATATAAAGTCAGCATGTCGATGATAGGGCAGATCATGCAGTCTCTTCACAGCAAAGCCGACCAGATGGGGCGGTCTTGTCTTAGACTATCTTCTGAAGTCCGTCGTATTATCCGCATGAGCAGTAGCATCCTTGCAGTTGGGCTCCGCTTTTCCTGGTTATCTAAGCCAGCAGTCACCAATGTCGTTATACGCCAGATCTACTTCACTGGCGTACAAGGCCTGCTATGGGTTGTGCTGGTTGCTCTTGGCGTAGGTGTTCTGGCTGTTTACAACATCGTTGATTTTGCCAAAAGTATTCAGGACATGTCGCTGATCGGCATGCTGATTTCCAACCTTCTGGTTCAGGAGCTTGCCCCCCTTCTGGTCACAATATTACTACTCTCCAGGTCCGGAGTTGCCGTGGTAACAGAACTGGGAACCATGCATGTGCGCGGTGAAGACATGACCCTGCGCAGCATGGGTATCAGCATTCAAGAGTACCTGCTCTGGCCGCGTCTGATGGCATTCACAGTGTGCGGATTGATTCTCACCTTTGTCTTTGTCTTTGTCTCTATCTGGCTTGGAGGGCTACTTGTTTCACTTACCTATGAAATCAACTTCATTGATTTTCTGCTTGAAGTTCGACGGGGAACCAGCCTGAATGAGCTGATGATTCTGGTGTTTAAAGCTTCGCTCTACCCCATGCTTAGCGCCCTGGTTCTGCTCGATCGGGGCTGCCATGTCGGACGCGAGCCCAATCTTATTCCGGTTCACGCAACACAGGGCGTACTGGGCTCTCTGATGCTCATTGTCATGTGCGATGCCGCCATTGCTCTTACGCAGGAGCTTTTATGAACAGCGCCCTCTTCTGGCAGGATCTGCAACTAGGCCACACTGTCATTCCCGGATCGCATGTGGTTCATGGGGAATATGTGCGTCTCGTCATGAACTACACCTGCCAGTATGCATTCATGCAGCATATGTTCTCCCCCTGTGATACCTATTGCCGCAGCCACTGGAAAATGTGGCTACAAAGCGATGCAGAAGATGATAATTCTAAAAAACACATGTCAGGAAGCCGGGGGTTTAACACTCGCATCGGCAGCATGATTCGTCATCGTGGTCTGATCGCCAATCTGAGTCTGCGTGAAAACCTGCTTTTGCCATTTCTTTATCATGCAGAGCCATCTCGCCTTCAACTGGCATTGAAAGAGCTGGATGGCGTCGCCGATCTCATTGGCATCAGCACTGCTCTGGATGAACAGGCCGGTGAGCGCACGTCATTGACCCATGCACTGGTAAGTCTGGGTCGCTGCTTGCTCTCAAGGCCCGAAATCATTGTTGCTCAGGAAGCTCACATCGGTATGCCACCGGAACATCTGGCTCGATTTAAAGAGATTAGCATGCAAGCCTTACAACAATTAGATTCAGGTCTGCTATATTTGACCGGCAGTCTGGAAGAAGGCTCCGGACTGCAATATGCCCGTACGCTGATCATCAACAGTGGTGCGCAGGCAACAGAGACAGGTCAGGGAGATTAAGTGGGCGAATTTGTTTCAAATATTCAACGCAAAGTCGGCTGGTTCATCATTCTTGGCATGGGGGCTATCGTTCTCATCATTCTCTCATTCAGCCTGCGCTCTGATCTCTTTGCCAATAAATTCAATGTCTACTTTTCCCCACCTTCCGCCGTCTCATTCTACGAAGGGCAGCCCGTCAAGTTTCAGGGCTTTAATATCGGGCGCGTTAAAAGTATGGAACTGCAGCACGACGGCAAGGTCCGTATTTCCCTGAACCTGCTTGAGCGTTATCAACCGATGCTGCATCAGGATGGCATTATCCATCTGACCAGGGACGGTCTGATCGGAGAACAAACCCTTGAAATCACTGGCGGCGATGTGAATAAACCGGTGATAGAAAGCGGTGCAATCATACGATATAAGACTGCTGCCAGCATCGAACAACTGCTGCAGGATATGAAACCGGCGGTAGAAAATGCCAATACTCTGCTCAGTGAGCTGGCCACGCTTGCTATATGGCTGAATAACCCGGAAAGTGATTTGCGTCAGGTGGTCACCCGCATAAATGCCCTCAGCCAGGGCTTGACCCGCGAAAACGTAGGTCAGCTCGCAGACCATATCACCGAGGTATTGCAAAACCTGAACACCCTGACTCAGGGACTGGCTGATAGCCACATAGGGGAGCAACTCTCCGAATCCCTGCAAGCCACAGCCAGCATACTCTCAGACCTCAAACCCCTATCTCAACAAATCGCGAAAGAGGGGCCGGACAGTCTGAAGCGCATCAACAGTCTAATCAGACAAGTCGAACTGCTCTCCAAATCACTGGATACCGTAGCATCGGACCTTGCCGCACTCACACCGGAATTGCCGGGCCTGGCAAGAGAGTCCAGAGAAAGCATCAGGCAAATGCAGTTGCTGCTGAAAAAACTGCAGAACTCATGGCTCATTGGAGGGCAAAATGGGGAAACAGAGGATCCTGAAAATGCCATAGCTGCCCCTGTACTGGAGATGCAACCATGAAACCGAACCCAGCTCATCAACTACTGGCGCTTTTGCTGGTTGCTATGCTCGGTGCATGCGGCAGTGGCAGCAAACAAAAGACCACTGAACCTGAGAACCCTTACAACAAGCGTGCTGCTAATCATATCCACAATGGTCTGGCAGCCATGCAAGATGAGCGCTGGACGAGCGCCGAAGCCTCATTTGCACGTGCTTTAAAGTCATCCCGGCTGGCGGATGACACAGATTTGATCATACAATCCTGGTATAATCTGGCAGTGGTGCATACAGCCATGAAAAACAACAACGCTGCCGAACAGGCATACCAACGCGTCATTGAATTGGCAAGACGGTATCAAAAAAATATTATGAAAATTCGGGCGCAACTTGCACTGGCCTTACTGCAGCAGCGCACAGGAACAGTGACCGAGATAAATTTTCCAGAGCAATTTCCTTCCAGTCTGTTTAAGCCCGGCAATTGGCCTGCAGACATACATCTGCAAGCCGCCCGACTTGCCCAACTTCTAGGTCAGAAGAACCTGGCAGAACAGGCCTATCAGGCAGTCTCCCTGAAAAAAGGTAATCAACGCATCCTGCAGAAAATGAAAGCTGAGGCACATATGGGACTGGCTCTGTTGGCCAAGACAGACAACAATCATCCCCTGGCATGGGAAGAAGCCGAGCAAAGCCTGTTTTTTTGCCGAAATATCGGAGCCCCCAGACTGACAGCCCATGCCCTGCTCCTGCAGGGAAGTCTGCCTCTCTCTACGGAAGCCAAGCGCCGTGACAAACTTGAACGCGCATTAAACATATATACAGTATTGGCTGACAAAACAGGACAAAAAAAGAGCCTTACATGGTTAATACAGCTCAGCGACATAAAGCAGAGAGCCCCGCTGCAGTTGCGTTTAGAGCTACTCGGGGACAAGCTTGGCAAAGATGCAGATAAGGCTGAAGTCTTCCCAGCCAGGAATGAGGAACAATAATGGGCAAACCCTGCGTACAAGATGTGAGCTTCTCTAAGTGCGACAGCAGCCATGTCGGCAAGCTATGCCTGCAATTAAACTGCAATAGTGACTGTATCCATGTCCTGCGCTCGATGGTGGCCGTGATGACTGCGAGAGCGGGCATGACAGAGTTACGCAGCAATCGGGTTGCGATTGCAGTTGATGAACTGTTTGCCAATATTGCCTCACATGCATACGGCGGTAATGCTGGCAGGATTGAGCTTGAGACCTGCATCGGTGGCCTACCGGAACATGGTCAGGTTCTGATCTTTGATTTCCGTGACTTTGCGTCAAAAACCTGGAATGGAAACATTCAGGATGTAGCCAACCAACCCAATGATTTTGACAATATCTGTCCCGGCGGACTAGGTCTTAAATTGATCTATTCTGTATCTGATTGCTGTGAGCATACGGTACTTGAAGACGGCAACCACTGGCGACTTGTATTTAACATCGAAGATGGAGAAAATGATGGATGTAACGCTTAAATTTGAACGTGAAGACCGTGATGATCTGCACACGCTGTTGCGCATCACAGGTGACGTTACTATTCACACGTCGCCTAGCCTGCGAAAACAGCTCAAACCCTTGTACACTTCCAAAATGAAAGAGATCCATGTCGCCCTTGATCAGGTCGACTTTATGGACTCATCCGGCATTGCCACGCTGGTAGAAGGACTGCAATGGTCACGACTGACCGGCGGCCGCTTTGTACTCTCAGGTTTAAGAGAAAATGTGAAAGATGTCTTCTCCCTGGCCAAACTGGATACCATTTTTGATATCGAGGACAACGCTGCATGAGTTTTGCTGATCTGCGTGGATTTATATCTGAACTCGAAACACGTGGATTACTGCAACGTATCCAGACTGAAATCAGTAGCAAGCTGGAAATCACCGAGATCTCTGATCGCGTACTTCGCGATAAAGGCCCAGCCCTGCTTTTTGAAAATGTAACAGGCTCTGATATGCCTGTGCTAACCAACCTGTTTGGTACTGCAGAGCGCATTGCACTGGGTATGGGGCGTGAATCAGCCAGCGAATTGCGTGATATCGGTGAGCTACTGGCTTATCTGAAGGAACCTGAACCACCCAAGGGGCTGAAAGATGCCTGGAACAAGTTTCCTATTCTGAAAAAAGTCATGCACATGCAGCCCAAAACTGTAAAAATAGCACCGTGGCAAGAGGTGGTGATGCAGGGCGAAGATGTTGATCTTTATAAACTGCCCATCCAGACCTGCTGGCCGGAAGATGCAGCCCCCCTGCTCACATGGGGACTGGTCGTTACCAAAGGACCCAATAAGGATCGCCAGAACCTCGGCATCTACCGCCAACAATTGATCGGAAAAAACAAGCTCATCATGCGCTGGCTTAAACATCGCGGTGGTGCGCAGGATCATCTGGAGGCAAAAAAATCAGGAGCTGAGCGCTTTCCCTGTGCCGTAGTCATTGGAGCGGATCCTGCCACGATACTCGCAGCCGTCACACCTATTCCCGACACCCTTTCAGAATACCAGTTCGCAGGCTTGCTGCGTGGCAAGAAAACCGAACTAACCCAGTGCCTCAATATTGACATGCAGGTTCCCACATCGGCTGAAATTGTGCTGGAGGGTTATGTAGCTCTGGACGAATATGCTGAAGAAGGCCCGTTCGGTGACCATACCGGTTATTACAATGAGACCGAGATGTTTCCTGTCTTTACTGTGGAAAGCATCAGCATGCGCTCAGATGCCATTTATCACTCGACCCACACAGGCAAGCCACCTGATGAGCCGGCAGTACTCGGCCTGGCATTCAATGAAGTATTTGTCCCTATTTTGAAAAAACAGTTTCCTGAAATTGTTGATTTTTACCTGCCCATGGAAGGCTGTTCATATCGCATGGCCATTGTTTCAATCAACAAGGGTTATGCAGGACACGCCAAACGGGTGATGTTTGGTATCTGGTCCTATTTGCGCCAGTTCATGTACACCAAATTCATTATCGTGGTGGATGAGGATATCGACTGCAGAGACTGGAATGAGGTCATCTGGGCGATTACCACTCGTTGTGATCCGGTACGCGACTTTACCATGGCTGAACATACCCCAATTGATTATCTCGATTTTGCCTCTCCTGTTGCAGGCCTCGGCTCCAAGGTCGGCATTGATGCCACCAACAAATGGGAAGGAGAAACAAGTCGCGAATGGGGACGTACTATCAGCATGGATGAGGACGTGAAAAAACGCATTGATGAACTCTGGCCGGAACTCGGGTTATAACGACCACGATGAATCAGGTCTGAGCAGAAAATGCTGAAATTAAAACTGCCGATTTTTGTGATTGCCCTGACTGCAATTGCATCTCTGCTCTATCTGTTGCTCACCAATACCGAGTACAACGATCTCAATGCTGACGGCCTGGACCGTGGCAACAGTGCAGTTCAACAAGGTGATTATGACGAAGCTGCGAAATGGTTCAGGCAGGCCGCAAAGCTCGGTAATCAAGAGGCACAATTTCGCTTTGCCATGCTCTACCGCGATGGCAAAGGGGTGGATAGGGATGATGCACAGGCTGTACACTGGCTGAAACTGGCTGCTGACCAGGGTTATACGCAGGCCCAATATGAACTTGCCAAGCTGATGAAAGCAGGCCGCGGCATGGAGGCCGCTGATCCGGCAGCTGCAGTTCACTGGTTCCGTAAGGCTGCTAACAAGGGACATGCCGATGCCCGCTTACACATGGCGGTTATCTATGCCGAAGGACGCGGTATCAAAATCGATGAGGCCATAGCTCTGGACTGGGCTATTCAGGCCTCCAAGTCTAACAGCAAAGAAGCTGGATCGTTCCTGCAACAGCTGCTTAACAGGGTTACGGCAAAAGCGGCAAATGGTGATGCACGGGCTCAATTTGTGCTTGCGCGGCTTTATCAGCGTGGTGACGGACTTAATGCCGATATGAAATCAGCCGAAGAGTGGCTCAAGGCCAGTGCTGCCAGCGGCAATGCCGATGCCCAGTTTCATCTGGCGGAACTGCTCATTCAACAGCCTTCACAGGCTCCCCTGGCCGCCCGTTGGTACAGTGCTGCTGCCGAACAGGGCCATGAAAAGGCTGCAGCTGCAATTGGCGCCATGACTGCTACTGGCTTTGGAACCGAACAAAACAACAAGCAAGCACTGCAGTGGTTACAAAAAGCTGCCGACGCCGGTATTGCCAATGCTCAGGCTAATCTTGGTATTCTTTATGCTGAAACCGAAGGCTTTACCCATGATGATCAGAAAGCTGCCCTGTGGCTGCAAAAAGCAGCCGAACAGGGCCATGCGAAAGCCAGCAATAATCTGGCCATCATGTATGCACTCGGCAGAGGTGTTAAAAAAGATCTGAAAGAGAGCTTTTCATGGCTGCATAAAGCCGCCAAAGATGATGACAAAGGCAGCTACAATCTTGCCCTGTTTTACCTGCGTGGTGTGCATGTCATGCAAAATGAAGAGACTGCTGCGCAGTGGCTGAAAAAATCCGCAGCCGAAAACAACTCCCGGGCTACCCTGCACCTTGCCCTGCTCTACCACCTTGGTCGCGGCGCACTCTACAATGAACAGGATACGATCAACCTCTACCTCAAATCTGTCGAACAGGGTAATCCCGATGCCATCTTCAACCTTGCCATCCTGCGCTATAAATCCGGCAATTATCAACAGGCATATGAACTCTTTCTGAAGGCTGCAAACAAAGGTGATGCCGAAGCGCGCAATATCATCGCATCAATGTTTCAACAGGGTCTGGGAGTAGAATACAACCTCTCGCAGGCTGCCAACTGGTTTGAACAAGCGGCAATTCAGGGATATACACCCGCCCAATTCAATCTGGGAAACCTCTATCGCAAAGGTGAAGGCGTAGCGCAGCAGGATAAAAAAGCCGCCTATTGGTATGGCAAGGCGGCCAACCAAGGTTATGCTCCGGCACAGAATTCACTGGCTTATATGTACGCTCTGGGCCGTGGCCTTCAAACCGATGGGAAAAAGGCCGAATTCTGGTTTGACAAAGCTGCCAAACAAGGGCTTTCCATCGCCCGTCAGAACCTTGTCGTGCACAGACAGAAACAGAACAGCTTTACACTGGCCAGTCAGTCTATTGAGCTACAGATACGCGACAATATTTTGCGTGAAAAGCCATTCAGACTTCAGCACTGGCTTGATGTTTACCGCACCCCTTCACTCTAACCGCTAGACGGTAATAACAAACAGATAAACCTGGGGCTGCTCACAATCAATAGTCTGCCCTCCTGAAGATAGACCAGGGCAAACCGCTTATGAGACTATCGTTAAGGTGTGACTTTATCACAAAAAAGCATTAAAGTAGCATATTGTAATGTTTCATGTTCAGTATCGGGGGTATCATGTCATCAAAAACTATTCTTCTACTTTTAGCCGCTATCGGGCTAGTTGCATGTCAGCAGGAGCCTGCTGTCACTGCACAACAGCAAAATGAGCTGCAGCAGGAAGCTGCCAGCATTATCAAACAGTTCGCGGGCACCCTAAAACCAAAACTTAAACAGGCGCTGGGTGAAGGCGGCCCAGAACATGCTATTAAAGTCTGCTCTGTAGAAGCACCAGCGCTCACCAAACAGCTCAGTGCAAAAACAGGGTGGTCCATTAAACGTGTCAGCCTGAAAGCACGCAATCATAATACAGCCATGCCTGATGCATGGGAAAAGGATGTCTTACAGCAGTTTGATCGTGATCAGGAAGCTGGCATTGATCCGGCTGGCATGAAAGCCAGTCGAGTTGAAGGTGACAGCTTCAGGTTTATGAAGGCCCAGGCAACTGGTCCAGTTTGTCTGCTCTGCCATGGCCAGGATATCAGCCCTGATCTTCGCGCAACGCTGAAAAAACATTATCCTGATGATAGTGCAACCGGTTATAAGCTGGGACAAATCAGAGGTGCATTCAGTCTGAGTAAACCATTGTAAACCGAGGCTGAGGCCTGGTTTCGAAAGGGCACCGGCACTCTGTCATCACCGCGTAATTCAACTACGAGACTGGCTCTCCTATTCAACAGCTGTACTGTTAGGCAGCATGATATTTTCTTCGCATCACAGGCACCCCATTCATCTGATGATTTCAGCACTGTTTGTTTTGATCCTGCAAGCACCTGCTCATGCAAGCGACTCCTACTTTAAGGGCGTCTGTGATGCATCTGCTGCAGTTGCCATTGGATCAACACATCTGCTTGTTGCAGAAGATGAAAATGACGCCCTGCTCTTATACGCAACAGGCAACCCCACTGCTGTGAAAACATTCGACTTTTCATCTCTTCTGCGCATAGACATAGATAGGGAGAGTGATATCGAAGGAGCGGCCCGGATTGGTAATCGCATCTATTGGATCACTTCACATGGCAGAAATGGAAAAGGTAAAATCCGTGCAAATCGCTATCAACTGTTCGCAACAGATATCTCAAACTCGCAACCTACAACCCTGGAACTGGACTGGGTCGGCAGCTACAGAAAGCTGATTGACGATGTACTGAATATACATTCATGGGAGAGCCCGGACTCAAACGTAACAACTGTAGCTATTTCACTGCTGAGAGAAGCAACCCTCTTGCATGACAAAAAAGAGAAACAATTAGCCCCAAAAAAGGACGGTCTGAACATTGAAGCTCTGGCAGCCCTGCCAAGCCATCAAGGGCTACTCATTGGGCTGCGTAATCCGCTGTTTCAAAACAGAGCACTGGTTTTGCATCTGAAAAACCCGGATCTCTTGTTCGCAGGGAATGGTGCCAAGGCCCGTTTCGGAGAGCCCCGATTTATTGACCTGGATGGCTTAGGTCTGAGGTCTATGGCATATCACCCTGCCACAAAGAAGCTGCTTATCATTGCAGGAGGCAAAAAATCCGGCGGCTCCTTCAAACTTTTTGAATGGGACTATCATAAGAATACCCCACCTGTGTTGATATGGACATTACCATCGACACAAGGCTCCAACCCGGAAGGCCTTGTTATCAAGGGTTCACAAATCCATGTGTTACATGACGAAGGCTCACGTCTGATCCAGGGTAAACCATGCAAGGAAAATAACCGACAAGACAGACAATTCAGCATGCACGCTTATCACCTTAAATGAACCATACCCCTGCTTAAACCTTCTCTCCCCCGCAACGTGAATAGACTACCTGCATAACGTCCGCTATGGTTCGCGCCGTTTTGGGTGCCCGAGCGGTCGAAAGATCACGGGTGAAACGGGAAGTCCGGTGCGGATTTGATAGCAACGCAAATAAAACCATCCATAGTTTTATTGCTTAACGGAAAACCAGAAGTGTCATTCTGATTTTCCTCACAAATCAATGATTATCATTGATTTGCACACTCATCCTGAGTGTGAATGTTATCTGCCAATTCCGGCGCAGCCCCCGCTACTGTAGGCCTGACAACGTTGTTCGAACCCACTGGGAGATTGATCACTAATCACCTGGGAAGGAGAACAACCGCGGATGAAGGCAAGCCAGGAGACCGGCCCGAAACATTGGAACCTGCGGGTTCCGGACAGGGTAGTCTCGGTGGGAGGCAGATCGTGTATGGCTACGCCGCAATCCAGCTCACCGATATCGGCAGACATGTACATCTTCTTCTCCCCACAACGCCCCTGATCACACATGCACGGCGGGTGCAAACAGGAGAAATGGTGAAATCCATAACAAACACACACATATTGATGGCCACGGCAGCAATGCTGTTGGCATATCCGGCACAGGCAGCCGAACAACTGTCCGATCTGGTCGTCACGGCCGATCGTATGGGACAAGATCAATCTTCGATCAGTGCTGATGTCACTGTCATCAAGCAAAAAGAGATCGAACAATCTCAGGCAACATCAGTAGCCGAACTGCTAAGGTCTCAGGCAGGCATTGATGTAGCTGCAACAGGCGGCCCGGGAAAATCAACTTCGGTATTCTTACGCGGTGGCAACAGTGGCCATACACTCGTACTGATTGATGGCGTACGCGTCGGTTCAGCAACACTGGGCAGCTTCGACTGGAGCAAACTCTCTACAGCAGATGTTGAACGCATTGAAATTGTTCGCGGCCCACAGTCTTCACTTTATGGTGCAGACGCAATGGGTGGTGTTATTCAGATCTTTACGCGCACAGGTGAGGTCAGCTCCAAGGTTCGCCTGCATGCAGAAGCCGGTTCCTATGGTACATCAGCAGGCCACATCAATATTACAGGGCTGGCAGATTCCGGTACCTCCTATGCACTTACTGTTGATAGCCTGCGTACAAAGGGCGTTTCCGCTGCAGCCTCAGGTACGGAACTTGATCCATACCGCCAGCTTACAGTTTCCGGCCGCGTCTCTCTGCCAGTGGGCCAAGGGGAGCTGGAACTGATTGGACGCAATGTTGATGGTAAAACCGGCCTTGATGGGTTTGGACCGGCTGATGTGTTGAACTTCACCAGCAACACCAGACAGTCTGTTGGTAGCGCTAAACTGAGCTACCCGATCTCGGATATGATTGAGAGCAGCCTGCAGTTATCACGTTCCAATGATGAAGTTATCGGCCGTGATCCGGCTGGTGGTTTTAATAACTCAGACTTTAAAACCAACATTGATCAGCTCACCTGGCAGAATCACATTGAAACCGACTCGGTTTCACTATTGGCTGGCCTCGAT
>Ga0316203_1000854_pt1 | contig 27930 bp, 14 predicted proteins | sample 6monrhotite_MG_FD_204940 | JGI IMG/M metagenome (GOLD analysis project Ga0316203, IMG submission 204940) | Microbial mat bacterial communities from mineral coupon in-situ incubated in ocean water Damariscotta River, Maine, United States -... | ecosystem: Environmental > Aquatic > Marine >... | reverse complement strand
ACGACTTTATCGAATTATTCGCCCCGCACTTAACTCGCGACGAGGTAGCGAAAGCCATGCTTAAACAATAGATTTAATTATTAAAACCATAATGAACGAAACACTACACACCTTACAATCTCATCGCTGCATCCACGATTACACGGCTGATCCAGTCAGCGACGAGATGCTCGACCAAATCATCACCGCAGCCCATAGAGCACCGACCTCTATGAACGCACAGGAGATCTCACTTATCGTTGTACGCGATCCCGCACAGCGCGCCAAGATTGCCGAACTTTCAGGTGGTCAGCCTTGGATTATTAAAGCGCCCGTATTCATCACCATCGTAATTGACTTCCATAAAACCGATCTCGGTGTACGTAAGGCGGGCAAAACACAAATTATCCACGAGAGCATGGAAGGCTTTGGAGTTGCAGCGACAGATGCAGGCATCGTGCTAGGCACCTTAATTACTGCTGCCAGATCCTTAGGGCTAGGCATCGTCCCCATCGGGGGCCTCCGCCGCAATCCACAGGGAATAATAGATCTGCTCGGACTGCCGCCCCTTACTTTCCCCCTAGTGGGACTGTGTATAGGTCATATTGAAAAAGACGCACCGCAAAAACCGCGCATGGATATTAAAACTTTCCGCCACGATGAGTATTACAATGCTTCCGGCTATGCTGAAGCAATTGATGCATACGATGAAATACTCATGCATTTCTGGCAGGATGTTGCCCGCAGAGAAGGCTTGACTTGGTCAGAAGCCTTGGCCAGCCGTTTTCCCACTGTCTATTTTCCACACGTCAAGCCCGTGGCTGCTATGCAAGGACTTCTTAACAACAAATGAATTCAGTTAAGCTTATAATATTAATGTTAATGAACATAACCGGGGCAAGAAGGAATGGCTGATCCAAATATGAAGATTTTAGTAGTGGACGATTTCTCCACTATGCGGCGCATTATACGTAACCTACTCAAAGAACTTGGCTTTACTAATGTATCTGAAGCTGAAGACGGAGTTGAAGGACTAAGCAAATTGCGCAGTGAAGGTGATTTTGAATTCGTCGTTTCCGACTGGAATATGCCGAACATGACCGGCATCGAATTACTTCGCAACATACGAGCCGATGCAAAGTTAAAGCATCTCCCAGTCCTAATGGTTACTGCGGAAGCTAAACGCGAAAACATTATTGAAGCGGCACAAGCTGGTGCTTCGGGCTATGTAGTCAAACCCTTTACTGCCGCCACACTAGACGAAAAGTTGCAAAAAATATTTGCAACAATGAAGAAATGAGAGATGTCATGGAGACCGGTCCGCGCAAGAAAAGCACCGAATTCCCCGATGCAAAAGTCAAGAAAATTGCTCTCGCGACCGCTAGGCTGCACCGGGTTCTCAAGGAACTCGGTCACACAAGGGGTCTGGAAAAATCGGCATCCACCATGCCGGATGCTCGTGACCGTCTGTCTTTTATTGACCAATCCATGCATGAAGCATCTGAAAAGACTATTAGTGCAGTGGAGGCATCTCTACCATTAAGCAGAAACAATCGCGATACCTGTGCAAATATCTCCATGCGTCTGGCAGACACGGATTTTGGCATCCACCAACCATTGGTGATGGAAACCATCACCAAATTAGGTGAAATTGCGACCGCAGAGGAAAGTATGCATCACAATCTGATGCAAATCATGGAGGCTCAAGAATTCCGCGACGTGGCAGGACAAATGGTCAACAAAATTGTTGTTGCAGCGGAAGAAATCGAAAATATCCTGCTCGATATTCTTAAGGAATATGCCCCCAATGCCCAAGACTCACTGATTATTACTGAAGGCTTAACCGCAGGGCCGGGACAACATACTAAAGACAGCGTTAACGGACAAGATGAAGTTGATGATTTGTTGGCATCGCTAGGTTTTTAACAAAAAAATTCAAAATACACATTCGTCAGCACTTTAAAATAAAATATAGGTCATATAAACCATAAAAACTCAGCGTAATTGCAATTTACATACTAATAGAGAGTGACTCATGCTATATCAGCGCAACTCTTCATGTGGTAAAATTGCCCACGCATTAGGAGTAGCACAAGGTATGCTTTCAATTTTTCAAATAAAGAAAGCAACTTTTTTCTTAATTAAGAGGGATATGCCAATAGCAATTGGTGGGAGATTAAAACACCGGAATACCATTCCGCTGATGAATTGTTTACAGAGTCTTGTATTCATCCCCTTGCTCGCTTCATTGTTAATCGGCTGTGCCGCTAAACGCGATCATTACGATGTTCCAGCCATCGCGCTTCCTGAGCAATATTCAACAGCAACGACACCTGACGATTTCACCAAAGGTGTAAATGCAACGCCTGCACCCTCTCTAGCACCTGCTCTATCCTCTCCTTTTAGCACTGCACTTGCGGAATGGTGGCGACTATTGGGTAGCGAAGAACTCAACTCGCTAATGGATCGTGCTCTGGCAAACAATCCAGATCTAAGAATTTCCACATTGCGTATCGCGCAAAGCAAGGCTCGTCTCGATCAATCAGGCAGCGCCAAACTTCCTGTTCTTACCATGCCGATGCAGATGAACACGACTTACCCTGAGTTTGGTGTTGGCAGAGGCAATCCCAGTGGCAATAATAGTGCGCGCCCGACAAATCAAATCAGTCTCAAGGGTGATTGGCGTCCTGACATTTGGGGTGAGACTGCGTCAATGTATGAATCTGCCGACTTACAGTTGCTACGCGCAACTTTCCAGCGTGACGACATGCAGAGAAACGTGGCGGCAAATGTAGCTCTTGCTTACATCGAGTACTTATCACTTAATGATCGTATAAGAGTTGCTCGCAATACCGAAAAGTATCTGCAAGAAAAGCTTACATCGGTACAAGCACGCCTAAAAACCGGTGATGCCACCATTACTCAAATGGAGCAACAAAAAGCCGCGGTCTATTCAGTCAGATCAACTTTTCCGGTACTCACTCAACAACGCGAAATCGTTCTAAACCGCATTGCGTCTCTAGTCGGGGGCATGCCAATGAAGCTTAAGCTTTCTCCTAGCGGCTTTGATTCGATCAAATTCCCAGAGATCCTTCCAGGCGTGCCGTCAGCCTTATTGTTGCGCAGACCAGATGTGCGCGCTGCTGAGTCGCGCCTCTTGTCCGCAGATGCCGACATAGATATCGCACGAGCGCGAATTTTGCCGCCCTTGGATCTGAGCGCGCAGATTGGCTACGGCAGCATGTATATGTCACAGCTGTTTATGCCTCAAGCGCTGTTTTGGAACACCATCGCCAATCTTTCAGTCTCTATTTTCGACAGCGGAAAACGCGCCAAAGAAGTTGAATTTGCACGAGCTGTGCATGAAGAACTATTGGAAACCTATGTGCGTGTAATCTACGACGCAGTGCGTGAAGTTGATGATGCTCTCAGTTCTATCAAGTTTACAGGGCAGCGCCTAGAAAGTCAGAACATCTCCAGCGAGGCGTCTTTACGTGCATGGAATTACAGTCAGGAAACCTTTGTCGCTGGGGCAATTGATTATTTAGAGCTATTAGATACGCAACATACTTACCAAAAAAGTCTTGATGATTTGGACAACATAGAAATGGCGCGCTTTCGCGCCCTAGTCAATCTATTCAGCGCACTAGGCGGGGGCGTAGCCAGTAGCGATCCCCTTCCAGGAGAGGGTGCTCGACCAGCAGCACTGAAAAATGATATGGACTACGGAGCAATTCTAAACGCAGCTACAACTCAACACGCCAATATATCGGCAAAAAAGAAACCGCAGACAGAAACATCCAATGAAAAGATCAGCGTAAAACCACTTCCAAGCCTACTGTTTTCTAATATTGTAAAAACAAATATAGCTGCTGAAAGTATAGATTGGGCAGGAGGTTCGATACTAACCAAAGGGGATCATTGGCTGGTTGAAATTAAAGGGGTGTATGACCATGGGGCGGTACTGCCCGCATGGCGCTATCTAATTAGCCGCTTTACACGGGAACTTAACCATCAGGCATTGCTTCCTCAACGCCAAGGGTTGGTGACAATGGCAAACAAAGAACGTGCCGCTTGGTATCGTTTGTATATTGCCGACTTTTCAAGCCGCCAAGCGGCAGCAAACCTTTGTAAAAAACTTCGCGCAGGACAACAAGATTGTACTATCCTATCCGCCGATGCCATCGAAGGAAAAGGACAATTTTCTGCGCTCCCACGTCACAAGCACCAAGCTAAAGTGTTCAGCGCAGCACTTCCCTCGCTCCCTATAGCAAAGATAGCAAAAGTCGCACCTCCAGCCCACCCGCACATCGCCCCTAAGCCAAGCAACCATAAAGCACCCAGCCTCAACTTAATAAACAATGCGTCTTGGCTAGTCGAAATGACAGATACACATGAACGTAGAGCAATTGCTGGCGCATGGAGGAAGCTTATCACCAGCTTTCCAAAGCAAATGAAAAGTAAAAGCATACTGCCGCGCCATCAATCTGAATCGCAAAGTGCGAACTCACCACCACTTTATCAACTGTATATTGCCCCGTTTACTGAGAAACAAAACGCAGATGAATTTTGCGCTATGCTGCGCGAGGGACAGCAACATTGTCTTGCCGTATCATCGCAATCGCTCTCTTGGGGGAAAAACTTATTTTTCTCCCCCCCCCATCAAAATTCTGAGACAGCTTCCCGTGTCAACTCAATTCAATCCGACACTGCGAAGACAGTACGCGTAGAGGAAGCTGCAAAATCAAACAAGACAAACAAAGCATTGCTTAAAGAACAAGCAAGGCAAGCACAAAAGATTAAAGAAAGCAGAGAGCTTGCTCGACTTAAAGCGGAGAAAGAGGCTTTACTTAAAGAGCAAGAAGAAGAAAACGCTGCGCTAGCCAAAATCATCAAAGATAAAGAACACCGTGAATTGGCTCAACTTAAAGCTGAAAAAGAAGCTTTGCTTAAAGAACAAGAAAAAGCAACTCTCGCTCAGAGAAACAAAGATAAAGAAAATAACGAATTAGCTCAACTTAAAGCAGTGAAAGAAGCTTTACTTAAAGAACAGGCTCCCGTAAAAGAAAAAAACAAATATGATGCAGCACATGTTGCTACAGTTACGGACACAGCAAAAACGATAAGCTCACAAAAAAAACAGAGCGACTCAACATCGTCTGAATTGTCTACAGCACAAGCAGCAACTAAGCCAGAAGCAACAGCGGAGATGGAACAACTAGTAGCAGAACGCAAGGCATTGCTTGAAGAGCAAAAAAATGCCACACAGACAGAACAAAATAAGGCCTTAATATTAACAAGGGGGACGATGTAAATGTCATTCAAGGTATCACATCAATTCTCAAGCATTAAGAACACTTCGCTTAAGCTATTTTGCATATTGCTATTAACCGTAAGTGGCAATGGATTTGCACAAAATCGAGTCTCAGTAGATCAGGAAGGCAGCGCAAATACCAGACCTCAAGCTCAACATGCAACAGAGGCGCGAATCGCAAAGTTGAAAGCTGATATCGCACGCTTAAAAGCCGAAAAAGAAGCTCGCCTCAAATTAAAAAAACAGGCTGAGGAAGAAGCCCAAGCTGAGGCTGCTCGTATCAAAGCCGAACAAGATGCTAAGGCTGCGGCTGCGGCTGAAGCTGCACGTATTAAAGCGAAGCACGATACGATTGAGGCAGCAAAAGAAAAAATTAGACTGGCGGCTGAGGCTAAAATTGCTGAAGCTCAGGCCGTAGAAGAACTCAAAGCTGACATTGCTCGATTAAAGGCCGAAAAAGCAGCTCGTCTAAAATTAAAAAGACAAGCTGAGAAAGAGGCACAAGCAGAGGCTACTCGCATCAAAGCGGTACAAGATGCCAAGGCCGCAGAAGAAGCTGAAGCTGCCCGTATAAAGGCGAAACAGGAAGCAATCGAAGCTGCAAAAGAAAAAGCTAAGTTAGCGGCGGAAGCCAAGATAGCGAAAGCAAAAGCTTTAAAAATAGCAAAGGCCGAGGCGACACGGGTTAAAGCTGAAAAAGCAGCCCAAGCTAAATTAGATGCGCAAGCTGCAAAAGAGGCTCGCGCGGCAAGAATAAAAGCGCAACGAGAAGCCAAGGCCAAAGCGGCACGACTTAAAGCTGAGAAGCAAGCCAAGATTAAGGCTGACAAGCTAGCTGCGATTAAAGCGAGGAAAGCGGCTAAAGCTGAAGCCGCGCGTTTGAAAGCCGAGCAAAAAGCCCTTGCTAAGATAAAAGCAGAAGCTGCACGCCTTGAAGCCGAACGTGAAGCTTTGCAGGCCGAAAAAGACAAAGCAACTTTAGAGACCATCGCTAAAGCCGCGAAACAAAAGGTACGGCAAGAAACTGAAGCAGAAATTGCTCAGTTAAAAGCAAATGTAGTGCGGCTAAAAATCGAGCAGCAAGCCAGAGTTGACGCAAAAAGAAACGCTCGCAAGAAAGCAAAATCTGAGGCTGCTCGTGAAAAAGCTGAGAAAAAGGCCAAGGTGGCTGCAGAAGCGAAAGCTGCACGTATAAAAGCGAAGCAGGCCGCTCTTGAAGCCGCAAAAGAAAAAGCCTTACTAGCGAAAAAAGTCCAAATTGCGAAAACCAAAGCATTAAAAGAGGCAAAAGCTGAAGCACTTCGCATTAAAGCTGAGAAAACAGCTAAGGCCAAAGTTGATGCTCGAGCAGCAGCAAAAGCTCAAACTGAGAAACAAGAAGCTTTACGGGCCGCTAAAGCCGAAGCAAAGCGTCTAAAAGCAGAAAGGCATGCAAAAACCAGAGAGGAAAAACGAGCGGCAAAGAAAGCTCTACATGCTGCGAAAATCAAAGCTGCACGTGAAAAAATAGAACGTAAAGCTAGAGCTGCGGCAAAAGCTAAAATTGCCCGTCTAAAAGCCATTGAAAAAGAATACCAAGATAGAAAAGAGCGCGTACTTAGAGAGGACAAAGCCAAAATTGAAAAGGCCAAAGTTCAGGAAGCGGCCAGAATTGAAGCGTTGCGCGTGAAAGCAGAACAAGAAGTGCAAGCGAAGTTAGATGCGCAAGCCCATGCTGCACAGCTTATAGTTGAGCAGAAAGCTCAAGCTGAGGCTGCTCGCAAAAAAAAAGAACGTCAGGCCAAAAAAAAAGCTGAAAACGATGCCGCACTGAAAGCAAAGCGACTTATTGATGCCGAGTCTGCTCAAGTAAAAGCCGAACAAGCCGCCACTAAAAAAGCCGCCGCTGATGCAGCCAAAGAAGCTGCTTATTTAACGGCTGAACGTGAATCATTATTAGCTGAAAAAGAAAAAATTAAATTAGACGCTATCGCTAACACAGAAAGGCTAAAAGCTCAACAAGCAGCAGATGCAAAAATAGCTCTATTAAAAAACAATATATTACGCCTCAAGGCTGAACAACAGGCAAGAGTCGATGCAAAGCGACAAGCAAAAAAAGACGCTAAAGTGGTTCACATGAAGGCAGAACCAAAATCTACTACTGCCCTGCTGAATAACAATCAAATTAATGGTGTAAGTGGGGGAGATCAGGCATTTTGGCTAGTGCTCATGTCTGATACATATAAACGTAGCGCAATTGCCACCAAATGGCGGGAATTGCTCATGCGCTTTCCAAAACAGATGAAAAACCGAACGGTTCTTCCTCGTCGCCAAGTTCACCAGAACGCTGAAGGAAGTGAACGCCCCCCTCTTTATCAGTTATTTATCAAATTTTCACAAAAAAGAATGGCAGAAGATTTCTGTACAAAATTACGTAACAGTCAGCAGCATTGTAGTGTCGTATCCTCACAGGCTATTGTAACTAAAGACACCTTGGATACACCTTCAGTGACTGACAAAAGTGCCCCCAAGCAAAACGTAAAATAGGAGCGGCCATGAAAGAAAATACCCCTCAGCCTAATTTGACCCAGCGCCAGCTTCAAATACTCAAATTATTGCAAGCTGGCAAAGTCAACAAGGAAGTTGCCCAAGAACTCGGCATCGGCCTCGGCACAGTTAAACAACACATTGTGGCGATTTTTAAGAAATTAAAAGTCAGCAATCGTGCGATGGCTGCAAGTCAGGGGATGGAGATCTTTCACGAACAGGAGAGCAGGAACTCATCATTACCTGTTAACTTATTGGCTAGCCGCCCCTGTGTTGTTCTCAGCATCGCGCTTCCGCAAGACAGTTCTTCACTCGCGACAAAACTTATGTATGGCAGTTTGGCGGCAATGGCTTCAGCCAACAACGCGGTATTCCTCGCGCGTAATGGCAATGCGGGAGACCTTATTTTTGGCATCCAACGGGTCACCGAGTACGACTTAGCAATTGCTCTTCAAGCCGCCCGAGCAGTGTATGAAGACATTATGGCGATTGATGCTGATACAGCAGAACAGCTACGCGGTTGCATGACCGCAGGGATTGCTTTTGCAAGCATGGAGCGCTTCGGAGGATGGACGGGTGAAGCTATCGCCAGCTCAGCTATCGCATCTGCCCGTACTCTACTAAATAGCGTTCCTCTGGGAGGATTTATATTTGAAGAAAGCGCACTGGATCTCACCGAACTTTTTGGTATAGGAGGAACTCAAGAGGTATTACCTAGCATGCTCTTTCGGGAACTAAAAAACCTGCATTGGACAGGAAAGCGTCGAGCTTATCACTTGGTAGGACGCGTCACCGAGTTAGCTCGAATTTATGCCGCGCTGAGCAAATCTGCAAATAAAGAAGGTTCCTTGGTGATTGTCGAGGGTGAGATGGGCATGGGTAAATCCAGTCTTTGCGATGCCATTTCAAAACTCTGTCGCCAGCAAAAAGGAGATGTTTCTTTTTATCGCAGCCTGCCAGCCACGCTAGGCCATAATCTTTACGACACGATTAATGACACGGAATGTTCTGCCGACAATGTGGCTGCATTACTACGCCTAGCCCCCAGCAGTTCCCCCGAATTATTTGTTGTCGATGACTTTCATCACCTTCCTAAAGAACGCCAAGAGCAAATTTCTGCGGCGGGGGTGGAAGCGGCCGAAAAAGGAAAATTGGTTATTTTTTCAGGGCGTAAATGGGTGCGCGACACAAACGATAGTGCTGCACTAACAGTTCCTTTACGACGCCTGTCAGCACAAGCCATTCAGGAGCTGGTGCGAAATGCATTGGGCAAATCCACACTCAAAGATCGCAGCAGCAAAGTTCAACGAATTACTAGTACCGCAGCGGGTGTGCCGCTTTTTGCAGTCGAACTAGCACGTCATCACGAGAAAGAATATCTATCACTACCACTAAGAGTCGCCATCAATGCCCGACTGGATAGTCTGAAATTAGATCACAGTTTACTGCTTGAAATTGCAAAAAATGTCGCGGGGGCCAATTTATCAGAGGTGGCTTCTACATTAGGTGAAGATATCGCTACACTGCGCCCGCAAATGCAAAGATGTGTTGCCGCAGGCGTATTGGCATGCAGCGATGAAGAATGGCTGTCTTTCACTCATCCCTTGCTGCGTCAAGCGATAGATAACTTGGTTATAGAACAATGCTAGTTATTACCTGCCCACGTAAGAGATATACGGCGACCCCCTCCATCCAGATCCCGCTCTCTTCAGCGTGGCATTGTGTTTATCAAAATCACCAGAACGCATGAAAAAACCCATTTCCGCCTTAAACTCGGAAAAAACAAACTATAACAATCCTTTGGGCGATACTCACGGGAATAGTGCTCTACGTCAGTTATTTAACTCTTCTGACCTGCGTAAAATGATACCGGGACTGGGCTTGTCTACCTTCCTATCCAACCTGTTAGCACTAGCACTACCCCTTACGATACTTCAAATTCTTGACCGTGTAGTATCAAATCACTCTATACAAACACTCACTTTCTTGGTAATTGGGGTAATCGTTGCCATCATACTTGAAGATGTATTGCGCGGAATCAATGTGCAGGTAACCAGTTGGCTGGGTGCGCGCTTTGAACACAACACCAGTATTGCGGCTCTGGAAAGAATGATGCACATCCCCTTACCGCGTTTTCAGCAAGACGAACCGGGTGTTCATGAGGAAAGAATTCTAGCCACTACAAAAGTGGCTGCATTTTATTCAGGCCAAGCTTTACTGGTGCTCTTCGACCTTCCTTTCGTTTTCATCTTTGCATTCCTGATTTACCTCATTGGTGGCTGGCTAGTACTCGTTCCTATCTGCCTGCTGTTACTGTTTTCCTTCCTGATCTATCGTTTCGGCAACTGGATGCGCGATCAAGTACAAAAACGTCATACCCAAGATGACCGTCGACTGGGATTTCTTACTGAGGTGTTATCTGGCATCTATTCCGTAAAAACCCTCACGATGGAAGCATTGATGGTACGCCGCTATGAGCGGCTACAGGAAACCAACTCGGAATTAGGCGATGCATTAATTCGTGGCAATGCATTGGCATCCAATATGGGCATGTTGTTCTCACAAGTCATGATCGTATCAGTAGCCTTTACCAGTTCATGGCTAGTAATGAGCGGAAAAATGACCCCTGGAGGCCTAGCGGCATGCATGATGCTATCCGTGCGCGCTTTACAACCTTTGCGTAGTGGCCTGTCTGTTTGGATGCGTTATCAGTCTTTTGTTGCCGCAGTTGCTAGACTTAACCAAGTGTTTGAGATGCCATATGATAACGATGAAGGAAAACCCTTATTGCCCCCAGTAAAACATGAACTGGAACTACGCAATGTTACATTAAGATACAAAAGTGCTGATTCAAGATCTACATTTTCTTTATCCAAAGGTACTCTGTACGGAGGGGGGGCCGAAAACAAAGCTAAACTCGGTGAGGATTTACTGCTTTCCAAGCCTGCATTACGTACGGAACAGTTCTCCAATATCTCTCTAAAAGTGGAAGCGGGACAATGTATTGCTATTTTAGGTGCTAGCGGAAGCGGAAAGACCAGTTTGTTGTCCCTGATGAATGGCTTAGTTCAGCCCACTTCCGGTCAGGTCCTTGTTGATGGACAAGCCTTAAATAATTTTGCCATGGGTAGCATTCACAAAGAAATAGCCCTATTACCTCAAACAGGTACCGTGATATCCGGCAATCTCCTCGAAAACCTGACCATGTTCGATCCCAGTCTTAATGATGAGGCCTTAGCCTTATCTAAAATACTTGGCTTAGATAAAATTGTGGCGGGAATGAAACTCGGTTATGAAACCAATATTGGCGAGGGTGTATCAGATATATTGCCCTCAGGAGTTCGTCAGATCATCACCGTCATCCGCGCCCTGGTACGTAAGCCGAGCGTTATTTTATTCGACGAAACTAATATCGCGCTGGATATGCGTTTGGATCAACTGCTACGCAACTATCTCGCCACACTGAAACGAACATGCACCATATTATTAGTCACCCATCGCCCCTCTTTCGTCAACATCGCCGATAAAAAATACTCCCTGATTGATGGTCAGTTATTAGAAGGTGACATGGAGACACACTCTAACAAAACTCTCTCAGCCAAAGAATCAAGCGATGTCAAAAATATAATTGACCGCCCTGAACTTGATAAAAACATTGCCGCCGTTATTAATCGCCAGTTTGAAGAAACATCGGACTTGTCGATATGTTTGCAACCACTTCTGGAAGCACTACATTGGGAGGGGCATCCCCGTGAACTGGCAGATGCCATGCCGCACATGGTCAAAAGATTGAATGTCACTTCCTTATGCGCGATTATGGCTAATTTGGAACTTTTCCCAAAACATCTGGAAGGCCAACTCTCACGTCTAGATTATCGTTTAACGCCTTGCCTTTTTGTGCCTAAGGAAAAAAGCGCAATGGTTATACTAAATCATACCCTCGATGGAAATCTCTTAGTATTTGACAGCCTATCCCATAGCCAAAAAGAAATAAGCCCCAGTGCAGAGATTGGCGAATTTTTTCTATTTCAAAAAGATGATATTCAAGCCAAATCCAAACGCGCCGACTCAAGCTGGCTTGGCTCAATACTGTTGCGATTCAAGAGCCATATCATTATGGCCTTTGTGCTTACACTCATAACCGCAGTACTCGCACTCTCTACCCCCCTTTTCGTGAGAACGGTTCTTGACCTAGTATTACCCTCCGGTGACATCGTAATGGGAGCATTCCTGTTGTTCGGAGTCCTCGTCGCTATTACAGTTGACGGAATACTGCGCAATCTTAAAAGTAAAATCATGGCTTTTGTCGGTGGGCGTTTTGAATATATTCTTGGCAACACACTATTCCAACGCATCATCAACTTACCTGCCACTTCGACTGATGGAGCAACAGTCAGCAATCAAGTGGGGCGATTCAAAAATCTAGAAAGTCTGCGAGACTTCTTTCTAGGTCCGGCAGCATTACTTGTCTTTGAACTCCCCTCGACGCTGATACTGCTTCTAGCTATCGCCATCATCAACCCATGGGTACTGCCTGTCATTCTAAGTTCAGTCATTATGTACGCATTACTCTGGTTGGCAACTCGAAAACCAAGTGAAATATCTGTTGCAAAATCTGGGGCTTTATCAACAGCTCGCTGGGAATTCTTAAGCGAAGCATTGACTGACATGAGTACCATCCGCTCAGTCGGAGCTGATAATTCCTGGGTGGCCCGATTCCGAGAACTAAGCGGAAAATCTGTCATGGCTAATTTCAAAAACAATCAGCTTCATGCTCGAATTAACAGTTTGGCGCAAATGCTAAGTTCTGGAACAGGGCTTATGACATTAGCAGTATCGGCATATTTAACGATTCTCGGTGACATTACTGCCGGAACCATGATTGCAACTATGATGATCTTATGGCGCGTTACAGGCCCGATGCAAAACATATTTCTAGCAGCCACTTCCGTAGTTCATATACGGGCGAGTATTCGTCAAGTTGAGAATCTCATGCGCATTCGCACCGAATCTAGTGTTGGCGTATTCCAAACCATCAGCACTACGAGTGGAGGTTCAATCAGTTTTGCACGCGTATCTTTTCGCTATTCAAATGATGCTGATCCGGCTTTACTAGGCATCTCATTCTCAATAGCGCCTGGGCAAGTGATCGCCATTGCAGGGGGCAATGGCTCTGGCAAGTCGACTTTAATTAAATTGATAGAGCGTATATATATTCCCCAAGCTGGAACTATCCGCATCAACAACGTTGATATACGCCAACTTACAGCAGCTGACCTGCGCGCAAAAATCAGCTATATGCCGCAAAACTGCGAATTATTTTACGGCACCGTGGCACAAAACCTGCGTCTAGCTTATCCCACTGCATCGGATGAAGAACTAGATTGGGCAACAAAGATGGCAGGAATTGCCGAGGATATTGCGGCCCTTCCGCAGGGATTTAATACCCGTATGTCCAACAGCAAATCATCTCAGCAGGCTCACGGTTTCCGCCAGCGGCTTTCTCTTGCTCGCGCGATGCTCAAGCCCGCTGAAATTGTGATGTTTGATGAACCAGGAAACGGTATGGACCAAAGCGGCGAAGAAGCACTCTCACGATGTATCGAATGGTTGCGCGGACGATCTACAGTTATCATGGTCTCGCATCGTCCTGCCCACATGCGTTTAGCAGACAATGTTATTTTGATGAATCGCGGCAATATGATTGCTATAGGCACATTTGAAAAGATAAAAGACAAAGTTATGGCGGAGCAAAACTAGATGTTCTTTAAAAAGCTGACTCAAAAATCAGATACGTTGAATTCAACACCATTGGGAAGTCGAGAGCGCAATCTACTTTCGGAGAGCGTTCATATTGAAGAGGAGCTTGTTCCCGCATTTGTACGACCAATCTTGTATCTCGTTGGCACACTTATCCTGATATTCTTTATATGGGCGGCACTAACGCCTATAAAAGAAATAGCTCGCGCGCCTGGCGAAATCGTTCCTTCTGGCAGTAGCAAATTAGTACAACATTTTGACGGTGGCGTAGTTGCTGCAATCCTAACCGATGAGCACAAGTTGGTCGAACGTGGTGAAGTTCTAATACGCATGGATGGCAATCGGGCTGATTCTGATTTCAAGCAAATGAAAGCCCGCCTTGATGTATTACGCCTACGTGAAGAAAGATTGATGGCATTTACAGAAAAGCGCAGGCCAAATTTCTTCAAGTTAGACATACACCAACCCAGTCTAATTTCCAACCAACAGGAAATATTCCTGACTGAAGTAGCTACACTAAAATCGACACTTTCGATATTAGACCGTCAAATTGCCCAGAAGAAACAGCGCGTCAGTCAATTGCAACGAGCATTATTTGTTGCTAAAGAACAACTTGCTCTAACTGGTGATCTTGCCAAAATGCGCGAAAGCCTAGCAGCACGACAACTGGTCAATCGAACCGTGCTCTTAGAAACACGTCGAGCCAAAATCGCGGCAGCAGGTGAAGTAGAGCGTTTGATAGACGAAATTGGTGTAACAAGAAATGAGTTAGCCGAAAGTGTCAATCGTCATACCGACGAAACAAATCAATCTCGGCGTACTGCCTTGACCGAATTAGGTGCAGTACGTGCAGAAATGGCAGAATTAGAAGAAACTATTCAACGTCTACTGTCACGAGTAAATCGCCTTGAAGTGCGAGCTCCTATCCGAGGCTACGTCTTGAATATGACTGTACAAAACATTGGACAAGTTATACAGCCCGGCGAGCTTCTCATGCAGATTGTATCTGACAATAGTGCGGCTCTTGAAGCAGAAGTAAAAATTTCTCCCCGTGACATTGGTTTTGTCCATGAAGGGCAAGCAGTCAATATCCGCGTCACTAGCTACGACTATTCCCGCTTCGGCTTCGTCAAAGGTCACTTAAAGAGAGTGAGTGCATCTAGCATACTAGGTGACAACAAATCCTCATATTACCAAGGCGTGATTGAGCTGGAGCACCCTTATGTCGGTGAGGTAGCGGGTCGCAATCTCCTGAAACCCGGCATGAATGTTGAAGCAGAGATTCTAACCGGAGAAAAAACCTTGCTGGTATATCTAGTCAAACCTTTGATTGATGTCGTTTCGATGTCATTCCACGAGAGGTAATTTATAAAGGTTCCCTATAACTTCTGGCTGTCTACCCTCTTGCAATGTTTACTTGTATTATTCGCTCATTGAAAAAGTAAATTCATTGCCCCTTCTACCGTTGGGACAGTTAACTTAGAGGATGAATAAATCATGGCCGACAATACCAACACATCAAACATAGATCCATCTGCCAACGTAACGGCGGAACAAGAGGCAGTTTCATTTGATGAGATGACCTCACTTAGTGATAATGGGAACATTGCTGGAGCCACGTTAGATGACGCTGACAATTCCAGCAGTAGCCAATCGCGGGTTGACGGCACTGGCAATGAAAATATCCAATCCGATTTAAGTAAAGATGAAGCGCTGGATCGTGTCAAGGTTAGCACGGGGGCATTTAACGAAGACATTGCGACTGCGCCAGCTCAAAGTTCAGCCGCTCGTGGACGGACCATTCAAGGCATTGATTCTAACGGCGAAGGCCAACAAACATCAGTACCTTTTGTAGATCAAACTATCCCTCAAGCTGATATGGCAGTATCTAACGTAGTGGCAGATGGCACGACAAATGATGCTTCCGCTATTGATGCGACCGCTATTATCGATCCCATTGCTAGCTCAGCCACAAGTACCGCTGGTCAGTTTGTGCCGACATCAGCCGCTGCCTTAGCAGATGGATCAAATTCTACGGCTCCAGTTTCGACGACTGCTCCGGTGAGTACAACGGCTCCAGTTTCGACGACTGCGCCAGTGAGTACAACGGCTCCAGTTTCGACGACCGCTCCGGTGAGTACAACGGCTCCGGTTTCGACGACTGCGCCAGTGAGTACAACGGCTCCGGTTTCAACGACTGCGCCAGTGAGCACAACGGCTCCGGTTTCGACGACTGCGCCAGTGAGTACAACGGCTCCGGTTTCAACGACTGCGCCAGTGAGCACAACGGCTCCAGTTTCGACGACCGCTCCGGTGAGTACAACGGCTCCGGTTTCGACGACTGCGCCAGTGAGTACAACGGCTCCAGTTTCGACGACCGCTCCGGTGAGTACAACGGCTCCGGTTTCGACGACTGCGCCAGTGAGTACAACGGCTCCGGTTTCAACGACTGCGCCAGTGAGCACAACGGCTCCGGTTTCGACGACTGCACCAGTGAGTACAACGGCTCCGGTTTCGACGACTGCGCCAGTGAGTACAACGGCTCCGGTTTCAACGACTGCGCCAGTGAGTACAACGGCTCCGGTTTCAACGACTGCACCTGTTAGCACAACGGCTCCGGTTTCGACGACTGCGCCAGTGAGTACAACGGCTCCGGTTTCAACGACTGCGCCAGTGAGTACAACGGCTCCGGTTTCGACGACTGCGCCAGTGAGTACAACGGCTCCGGTTTCAACGACTGCGCCAGTGAGTACAACGGCTCCGGTTTCAACGACTGCACCTGTTAGCACAACGGCTCCGGTTTCGACGACTGCGCCAGTGAGTACAACGGCTCCGGTTTCAACGACTGCGCCAGTGAGCACAACGGCTCCGGTTTCGACGACTGCGCCAGTGAGTACAACGGCTCCGGTTTCGACGACTGCGCCAGTGAGTACAACGGCTCCGGTTTCGACGACTGCTCCTGTTAGTACAACGGCTCCGGTTTCGACGACTGCGCCAGTGAGTACAACGGCTCCGGTTTCGACGACTGCTCCTGTTAGTACAACAGCTCCAGCTTCGACGACTGCGCCAGTGAGTACAACGGCTCCGGTTTCGACTACTGCTCCTGTTAGTACAACAGCTCCAGCTTCGACGACCGCGCCAGTGAGTACAACAGCTCCAGTTTCGACGACTGCGCCAGTGAGTACTACGGCTCCAGTGAGTACTACGGCTCCAGTTTCGACGACTGCTCCTGTTAGTACAACAGCTCCAGTTTCGACGACCGCGCCAGTGAGTACAACAGCTCCGGTTTCGACGACTGCGCCAGTAAGCACAACGTCTCCAGTTTCGACTACTGCCCCAGGAAGTACAACAGCTCCAGTTTCGACGACTGCGCCAGTGAGTACTACGGCTCCAGTTTCGACGACTGCGCCTGTTAGTACAACAGCTCCGGTTTCGACTACCGCTCCTGTGAGTACAACGGCTCCAGTTTCGACGACTGCGCCAGTGAGTACAACAGCGCCGGTTTCGACTACTGCGCCAGTGAGTACGACAGCGCCGGTTTCGACGACTGCGCCAGTGAGTACAACAGCGCCGGTTTCGACTACCGCTCCTGTGAGTACAACGGCTCCAGTTTCGACGACTGCGCCAGTGAGTACAACAGCGCCGGTCTCGACTACCGCTCCTGTGAGTACAACGGCTCCAGTTTCGACGACTGCGCCAGTGAGTACAACAGCGCCGGTTTCGACGACTGCTCCTGTGAGCACAACGGCTCCGATTTCAACGACTGCGCCAGTAAGCACAACGTCTCCAGTTTCGACTACTGCCCCAGGAAGTACAACGGCTCCAGTTTCGACTACTGCCCCAGGAAGTACAACGGCTCCAGTTTCGACTACTGCCCCAGGAAGCACTACTGCCCCATCTGATCAAGACGGAGGAAGTGATGCTAATAACGGCCATGGCAATGGTGATCAAGCAGCACCGGGGAACTCTGAAGATAACAATAATGCTGAAAATAGTAGTAACTCTGGGCAGGCAAACAGCGGTGGTAACGATGGCGGCGGTAACGATGGCAACGGCAACGATGGCAACGGTAACGAGGGCAACGGTAACGAGGGCAACGGTAACGAGGGCAACGGTAACGAGGGCAACGGTAACGAGGGCAACGGTAACGAGGGCAACGGTAACGAGGGCAACGGTAACGAGGGCAACGGTAACGAGGGCAACGGTAACGACAACAACATAACTGGCACCAGCGGTGACGACAACCTAAGTGGCACCAGCGGTGACGATGCATTTAGCGGCTCCGATGGCAGCGATCAAATGTCTGGGGGAGCTGGTGACGACACCTTCACATTTGGTGACATATCTGGGCAGACCACTGTTGATGGTGGCAGCGGCTGGTCAGACGTAATTGAGATGGATGTAGGTGGTGACGACTCACAGGGCGGCGGCTGGACTGTCGAGGTTGATGGAAATCAGATTTCCAACAACGGTGAGCACGGCTCTCTTGATACCAGTGGTCACTCTGGCACCATCACTACCGAGCACGGATCAATCGACTTTAGCAACATTGATAAAATCGACTGGTAAGTAGTTTTAGACCCTTGAGCGTAAATTGGCGGGATCTCTGTAAAAGGGGATCCCGCTTTTTTCTGTTCTAAGTTAGTCCGCCACGTTTCTTTTTGCTTTTGTACTGCCTCCTTATAGATTGTGGGAACGTGATCTGAGTTACTTCATTTTGCATTTGAATTAGAATCGCAGTTAAACTCAGAGAAGCGATCATCACGGGCATCCACAGACTCTCAATAAATAGTGCTTCTATTATGACTAGCACGCATTTTTGCTGTGTCCATTCGTAAGCATCAGTGGTCGACCAATATTTTTGAGGTTAAATTCAGTTTAGAAACAGTAATGATAGATTCAGTTTTGGAGGTTGGTGCGTTATGGGTGTGATCAAGAAAATGCTTCATCGTAGCAACATGCTAGGCAAACAGCGCCATCAGCACTTCTTCCTTGATATGGAAGAAAACATTCACATCCATTACCGCGATTTACGTATCGAATTAAGCCGTGGCGAATTTGAAGACATATGTGATGCCTTTCGCAAGCAGTCGCAAGAATTACAAACCATCATTCATGAAAAAGACTATCAAGATGGCATCTTAGCCAATGCAAATCAAGATGATGTACGCATCTGGACAGAGTCTCTGCTAAAGCATGATGTCAAATACCATTCCCAGCGTTTCTCTCTAGAAGAGTGCAGCGACGGCTTCCATTTTCATTGCCGCAACTACAAGCTCCTCTTCAATGAAACTGAATTTCGTCAAATCGCACAGCTTTTCAAAAGCCTAGATGTGGACTCTCCTTGTGCCAGCTCCTACGATGAAGTCCTTGAGTTACTAGAAGACAACGATGTAGATTTCACATTAGATGCAGGCAACATACCAGACGATACCTTAGCTATTGCCGTTGCGGCCTATCACTTCCCCAAGATACGTGAGATATTCAAACTCATCGGCTTCACTCTTGACGCACAAAAACATGAACATCGCTACCAAGGTTCATCACTTAAGGTTATTGCCAAGGTCAATACTCGGTTGAAAACGTTGGATTACAAACGCATCCGTGGCAACAAAGAAACACAAAGGTTAGTCGATTTCGTTTCCCGCAATGCACAAGGCATAGACCCTGATGCCCTGAATCGCATCAAATGCCAAGTACTTGACCTGTATTTCGCACTGAGCTCAGGAAAGCAGTTAAACGTAGATACACACCAAGACAACTGGCTGTATTCTGCCGCCAATCAACAAGTCATTTTCCCCTATAGTGCCACTGAACGCGGCAAGGCTGACGCAGCGCCACTATATACAACATGGGCTGATTTTTTAGTAAGCCTCAAGTTGTGGTTCATAAAACCGACAAAAATAAATTTTGCGCCCCCCGAACAGGCCGTTCTTCAACAAAAAGTAGCCGATACCATACGGAATGAAGTTGCCGCATTCGCTGCTATTGATAAGATTTACCTAATGGGATCAGCCATACGTGGAGAGATGGGACGTTACCTTGCGCCCTTTGTAAACGGCCCTCAGATTAAGTTGGGATCGGATGTAGACATCTTGGTCGAAATGAATCCCGAACATGAGGCTGACATTCCCGCACACTGGCATTTCATCAAGCAGGACGAGCCATCGAACCGTTGCGCGATTTATCACATCAAGCAGATTCCCATCGAGGGTGGCAAAGCTGAATGGCAGCAAAGCTATCCTAACTTACCGCTCATCGAGCACCTGATCGATGCTTATGTCTTCTTCCCCTCGCGTGGATATCAAGCTGAGAAAGAAGAGTTCCTAAAGAAATTCAGCTCCCAGCTATTCTATGATCGTGCACGCGATGGCATCATCAATCACACAGGTGATGAAGCAAATATTGCACAACAAATTAGCGAGCAGTATGAGCTCCCGCAAGTAGCTGTAACGAAATTAAATGTCGTTACAGAAAATGCCTTGTACAAAATTACAAGCAATGAACATAACTATGTACTCAAACTTTTCAAGGTGTCGGGCAACTACAAACGCAATCGCATAGCGGAACACACTGCATACGAAGAAAGCCTGATAAACCGACTCAAAGAACGCGGCATCCTGACAGCTGGAGTTATCCCGACAACACTGGGAGACACTGCAAATATAGAGGGCCACCCTGCCCTATTATTTGAGCACATCAAAGGAGAGGCACAGTTGCAGCCGGAATATAATCTGGACAACACATGCTCAGCATTAGCCAATATCCACCAAGTACAAATAGAGCATGCGCTAGATGTAAAACAAGAATTCCTCTACGAAGACATTTGTGCCATATGGTTACCGCTATACAAGGAATATGTGAGCGACACCACACACAGCCCAGAAATTGCGGCGGCATTAAGTCAGTTCAGCGCCTTGTCAGAGCGCTACAGCGCGCATAAAAACCGCGCAACTTTATACAACGACATCCCCTTCACCCACAATCATGGCGATGTCACACCCAAGAATGTAATCACCGACGAACAAGGTAGAGCCGTATTTTTCGATTTCAATAATGCCTATTTCGGCCCGCGCATTGCCGACGTACTAGATGGCGCTTTCGAATTCTCATTGGCAGAACAATATATACACCTTGCCGATTTTTCCAGATTCGATGCTTTTATAACGGCATATAACGCCCATAGCCCGTTCACTGCTGAAGAAACTAAAAAACTAGCACAATGGATCGAACTTACTGGGCTAATAAAATTTACCCGAGAAATTCGTGCGCTGTTAGAACACCCTAGAGACGAACTACGTAGAAAGCGTGCGCTGGCCATTGCTGAATTCATGCACTCTCGCGGCTAATTGGCACTATGAATCGGTTTTTCACCGCTGTTATTCTATTAACACTATGCGCTACCACGAGCGCATGGGCGGAAAACATCGGCATTCGATTCATTGTGAGTAATGACCTTGGCAACACTGCTGAAAAACGCAAAACCACCCAAGATGCACTCTACAACTATGTAGGCGTACTAAACGCCTATTACCGCGACAGCAGAGTCGCGCTCAAAGCTAAAATAATGCAAATCGAATATGCAAAAATTAGCTCTGTGAATGGCATAGAGATCATCAACGACATGGAAAATGAACGTAAGGGCTTCGAAGCCATGTTCAATAAGGCGCAGCAATATGGGGCCGACTACACCGTTGCTATTGTCAGCAAGTTATTAATTCTAGGCAAACCGGGTTGTGGACGCGCTTATGCAGTGAACCAATCCGTGGCCGCAATATCCGACCCGCGTAGAGCCTTCGCAGTTATCCACTTTTTCTGCGGCGCACACACCTTGGCCCATGAATTAGGGCATCTAATGGGCTTAAACCACGGCTCGCTGGTCGATTTATGTAATCCCAACAGGGGGCACACCTCAGCTATAGCACCCTATGCCAACGGCTATGCAGTTGGCAACTGTGATGGAAAGTTACAGCCCGGCGAATTCGGCGACATCATGGTAGGTGGAAATATGCGCACAATCATGGGCAACGACAAAGGAAATCTACACATCTTTTCCAACCCGCGCCTCCACGATGAACGCTGCGGTTTCAACAAAACTTGCGGTGACCCAAAAATTGGCGATGCTGCCCGCGCACTGAATGAAAATGCGCATTACTACTCATCCCATACAAAACCTATTACTCAATCGTCACGGTGAATTCTTACCCCTAAGCATTGACACGAATTTCAAACTAAAGGGCCGAGCAACGATACCGCCCCCGATAATAAAGCTAGCCATGCCAGCTCCTCATCTCAATCCTCTCCTGCGAGGAGACGAACGAATTTCTGTTTGAGCTTCACTTTAAAAACACTTATCCGCAGATTACGCAGATTTGCACAGATTTAAAAACAAGGAACATTGTACTGCTGATACCCCTAGCGAAGGATTAGGTACGCAAGCACAACGGATTAAAAATCTGCGTTAATCTGCGAAATCTGCGGACTAAACTTTAGTTTTAATTTGCAAACCAACTACAAAGGTTGTGTAAGCCATTCAAAAACAGGCGCGAAAAACTTAACTGCGTTCAATAATCCGACGTATCTCTGGCACACAAGAACCACAGTTCGTACCTGCTTTTAAACACTTCCCTACCGCTTCTACGCTTTTCAACCCTTGCGTTTTAATGGCATTTTGGATTGTTTTTTCACCCACACTAAAACAGGCACACACATTACGGCCCGTATCAGATATCGATCCTTTAGGTGGGCGCGCGGACAACAAACCAGCCAAATCTGCAGGGGCCAAAACTGGCTGGCTAAATAAGCTACTCAGCCATTCGCGTTCCGGCAACTGCTGATCGCCTGCAATAAAAAACGCCGCTTCCAATTTCCCCTCATGCAGACAAGCTGCTCGATAACGCCCCATCGCCACATCACGATATTCCAGCCATTCTTCTTGTGCATTAAATGATTGCTGCACCCAAGCTCGCCAATCGTCGGGTGCACTTTCACCTGCGATTTCATGACGCCAATAGCCGACCCCCGGCATACAGGCGCAATAAGTTGCATCTGCAAAATCCAAGCGTGTTCGACTCAACACAAAGCCCTGCCAGACAGGCTTATATGGTTCAACCCGTACAGGCGTATGCTTGGATTCAGGCTGACCTGAAATCGGATCTGCAATAGGTGCGACCAGTGCATCAACCCGCGCCGACTTGGCAAATTGATCGTTCCAGTGCATCGGCACAAACACCGAGCCGTGACGCTGATCTTCACTTATTTGCACTCGCGCCAGCATGCTGCCATGGCGGCTACTCAGACGTGCTAATCCACCGTCTTGCAGTTGATACAGCTGCGCGTCACCTGCTGTAATTTGCACAAATGCCTCGAATGCATGTGCATTCAAGCGCGGCACTTTGGCTGTGCGTGTCATGGTGTGCCATTGATCGCGCACACGTCCCGTATTCAACACTAGAGGGAACTCAGCATTAGTCGCAACAGCGGGTAAGCGTGCTGCAACAGCAATCATGCGTGCTTTACTGTTTGACGAATAAAACTGCCCATTGCTGAGCATTCGCGCAGTGCCGCTGGGTGCATTGCTATTAAGCGGCCATTGCACAGGCTGCAATGTTTGATATTGGCTATCATCCAGATCTTCTAGTGCACTGATATCAAAAGCACGCTTGCCTGCATTTTCAAAACCAGACAAGCGCGCATGTTCGCGAAATATCTGCGCGGAATTGGTATAGGCAAATCCCTCAGCGAAACCCATTCTTTGCGCTACCTGACCGATGATCCACCAATCCGGCTTGGCCTCCCCCGCCGCAGACATAAATGCGCGTTGCCGCGAAATACGCCGCTCGGAATTAGTCACCGTACCGTCCTTCTCACCCCAGCCCATAGCAGGTAATAAAACATCGGCACACGCGGTGGTGTCGGTAAGCTCTACGCAGTCAGATACCACAACCAAGTCACAAGCCTGCAAGGCGGAACGCACCTTGTCGGCATCCGGCATACTAACGACAGGATTCGTCGCCATAATCCATACAGCTTTAATCTTGCCATCGGCAATAGCCTGAAACATATCTACCGCTTTCAAGCCCGGTGCTTCGGCCATACGCGGTGCATTCCAAAACTTACCCACCAAGTCAACATTCGCCGGATCTGAAAAATCCAGATGCGCAGCCAATTGATTGGCAAGACCTCCTACCTCACGCCCACCCATAGCATTTGGTTGACCCGTAACAGAAAACGGCCCCATGCCGGGTCGCCCTATACGTCCAGTCGCCAAATGCACATTGATAATCGCATTGCCTTTGTCTACGCCGCTAGATGATTGGTTGATGCCTTGCGAGAAAATCGTCACAGTACGTTCAGTGCGCGCAAACAATCGAAACAACTCACTGAGCTGCGTCTCGGCCACTTCGCACACCTGTGCAACCTTAGGTATGGAATTTACTGCACGCGCCGCTTCAAAGGCCGCAGCAAAACCTTCCACGTGCGCTTCGACATACGCCAAATCAAGCGCATCTTCACGACGTAAATAATGTAGCAATCCGTTGAACAGATACGCATCCGAACCAGGGGCTATCGCCAAATGTAAATCAGCAATATCGCAAGTCGCAGTACGACGCGGATCAATGACCACTATTTGCATTTCTGGGCGCTTCTTTTTAGCTGCGGCCAGACGCTGATAAAGCACTGGATGTGCCCATGCGTAATTGGAACCGACAATGAGCACTAAGTCCGCTAGCTCAACATCTTCATAGCAAACCGGCACAGCATCTGCACCGAAAGCACGTTTCTGCGCCGCTACTGCACTGGACATACACAAACGTGAATTGGTGTCGATATTCGCGCTGCCTATAAAGCCTTTCATCAGCTTATTAGCGACGTAATAGTCCTCGGTTAGCAATTGACCTGAGACGTAGAAGGCAACCGCATCCGGCCCATGTTCGGCGATAATTTCTTTAAAGCCGTTGGCAACTTTATCTAGCGCCTCATCCCAGTCAACACGCTGACCATTGACGCTAGGATGCAGCAAACGCCCATCATGATCCAAAATATCTGCCAGAGCAGAGCCCTTAGAGCACAGCCTACCGAAGTTGGCAGGATGCTCAACATCACCGCTCAACTTGATCGAATCAAGCTCAACACTGACCTCCACACCACACCCAACCCCACAATAAGGACAAGTACTACGCACTGTATTCTGATTATTTAAGCCTGGCATTCCCCAGCCTCTACTTCGATAAACACCACATCATGCGCAATCCGAACCTCATGCCGATGCGCGCATCCCGTATCAGGAGCAACGGCGGAACCACTCTCCAAATCAATTACCCAGTTATGGAAAGGACAGGTAACACGTGTGCCATGCACAATACCTTGCGCCAACGGCCCGCCCTTGTGTGGGCAGCGGTTATTCAGCGCAAACACTTTATCATCTACACTACGAAACAGTGCAATCTCGCCTGAGGCCGTTTTAACCACCCGCGAACCTTGACGAGGAATATCGTCCAGTACTCCAACTTGTATCCAATTCATTGCATTTCTCCTTATTCGATGGTCGCTAGTGTCGCGTATTCATGTGCATCTTTTCCTTCAGCGCGCTCTTTCCACGGATCATCCTGAGAGTAACGTTGCGACTCAAGAAAACGCTCATACAAAGCAGCACGAGTAACAGCATCATCCACAACATGTTGCTTGATATGCGCCAAACCTACGCGCTCAATCCATGGTGCAGTACGATCAAGATAGTGAGCTTCTTCGCGATACATCTGCATGAATGCGCCACAGTATTCCAACACTTCGTCTTCTGTCTCCACCTTACACAAGAAATCTGTAACGCGAACCTTAACGCCGCCATTTCCACCCACGTGAATCTCATAGCCCGACTCTACACACACCACACCGAAATCCTTGATAGTAGCCTCAGCACAATTGCGAGGACAACCAGAAACAGCAATTTTAAATTTATGAGGTGTCCAAGAACCCCAAGTCATCTTCTCAACTTGAATACCCAGACCTGTGGAATCTTGTGTACCAAAGCGACACCACTCGAAGCCGACGCAAGTTTTAACCGTACGTAACGATTTGCCGTAAGCATGGCCGGATACAAAGCCCGCATCAACCAACTCACCCCACATCTTGGGTAAATTATCTTTAGTAACGCCATACAAACCGATACGCTGACCACCCGTGATATGTACAGTGGGCACTTCATAACGTTCGGCGATCTCAGCAATCGAGCGCAATTCGGCAGGCGAAGTCATGCCGCCCCAAATACGCGGAATCACCGAATATGTACCATCTTTTTGAATATTGGCATGCACACGTTCATTGATAAAACGTGAACGACTATCATCCACATACTCACCCGGCCAAGCCGCCAGTAAATAGTAGTTCAGTGCCGGGCGACACACATGGCAACCATCCGGCGTTTTCCATTGCATCGCTTGCATCAAATCAGGGATATTTTTCAGACCTAGATTGCGAATAGCTTGCGGCACATCTTGATGCGATGACTCCGTACAAGCGCAGATGGCCTTCTTGCTAGGGCGAGCAGAGTAATCACCACCCAGCGTATTCGCCAGTACTGCTTCAACTAGACCGGTACAAGAACCGCACGATGCAGAGGCTTTGGTGTGTGCACGCACCTCATCCAGCGTAAATAGTTTTTTCTCAACGATAGCACTGACGATAGCGCCTTTACATACCCCGTTACAACCGCATATCTCAGCCGTATCGGGCATATTCGCCACACTCGACACCCCTCCCAGACCGGAGTCGCCAATATGTACCTGCCCGAATAAGAGATGTTCACGCATCTCAGACACATCGGTAGCATCACGCATCATTTGGAAATACCAAGGGCCATCCACGGTATCGCCATACATCACTGCACCACGTAGCTTGTTATCGCGCAGTACCAATTTTTTATAAACGCCGCGTGCCGAATCCTGCAACAACAACTCTTCATCCTCAGCGCCAGCATTAAAATCACCCGCCGAGAAAAGATCAATTCCCGTCACCTTAAGCTTGGTTGAAACGGACGAGCCTTCATAACGCATCGCGCCATAACGTGCGAGGTGATTAGCTGCAACTTTAGCTTGTTCAAATAACGGTGCCACTAGGCCATATGTCTGTCCACGATGCTGAACACACTCACCTACTGAATAAATTTTCGGGTCGAAAGTTTGCATGGTATCGCTGACCACAATGCCGCGCTCACAATGAATACCTGCTAGCTTAGCCAAGGCGATATTAGGACGAATACCTGCCGACATGATTACTAGATCAGCGGGAATCTCTTCGCCATCTTTGAAGCGCAAGCCGGTAACTGCAGTCTCGCCCAGAATTGCCTCTGTCTGGCGTGTCATATAAAACTTCAGGCCGCGCTTTTCCAACTCTTCTTGTAGCAAACCGCCGCCGACTTTATCCAGTTGGCGTTCCATCGGCCAATCGCATAGATGCACCACCGATACATCCATACCTCGCAATGAGAGTCCATTTGCCGCCTCCAGTCCAAGCAAGCCACCGCCAATCACCACAGCGCGAGTACCTGCCCCCGGCTTGCTCAACATTTTTTCAACGTCGGCAATACTGCGGTAGCCCATCACTCCTGGCAAATCAATACCGGGCACGGGCAACATAATAGGGTTTGAACCAGTCGCGATCAGCAACCTGTCATAAGGAACAACAAGCCCATCGTCTGTTTCTACGGTGCAGCGCATACGGTCAATCTTGACCACAGTTTTTCCGGTATGCAAGGTGATATGGTTGTCTTCATACCAAGCCCAGTCATTCAAAATCGTATCTTTAAATGACATCTCACCGGACAACACAGGTGAAAGCAGAATGCGGTTGTAATTAGGCTGCGGCTCTGCACCGAACACCGTGATGTCAAACTCGTCTGCGGACATCTTTAACAACTCTTCAATGGTGCGTATACCCGCCATACCATTGCCGATTACAACCAAACGCATTTTATTTGTTCCCATCTTGCCCTCTTCTTAATAAAAAAGACGTCGCCTAGCCTTAAGCCGAAACGACGTCTTTGTCGGTATTCCTGTCTAACCTTCCGCCCGCCATTGGGTAAAGAAAATCACTCACCAGTTACTATGCAATTCCTGTGCCAGTAGCAAACCCCCTATAAGCAAGCAACTCCTTGCCTGTTAACGCATCAATTTGGTGCGCAAAGTTTGAATGTGGTGCGCTGCTATGGATTAATCTGTGTAATTCAGAGCTTCTTGCAAAACTATTTTTAAAATGAGCCGTGCCGACATCTGATGCAGGAATTTATGCATCGAAGTAGCAATTCTCCCCCTTGTTAGCGTCAATTTTTCAAATTTATCGCTTCTCTCTGCTTT
>Ga0316203_1000851_pt1 | contig 28023 bp, 32 predicted proteins | sample 6monrhotite_MG_FD_204940 | JGI IMG/M metagenome (GOLD analysis project Ga0316203, IMG submission 204940) | Microbial mat bacterial communities from mineral coupon in-situ incubated in ocean water Damariscotta River, Maine, United States -... | ecosystem: Environmental > Aquatic > Marine >... | reverse complement strand
ACTGAAGCTGGGTGGAAGTATGGTCCTGTTAAAGATGAAGTAAAGAAGGAACACCCTTGTTATGTGCCCTTTAATGAGCTTCCTGTAGAGCAACAAGCTAAGGACTACATCTTCAGGCAGATAGTACATTCATTGTCTAATATGGTAGGATAGGAAACTAACTGTGCCTAAACAAGTTGATTCCCTATTGAGCATAGCAGATTACTTTGCCTCTAGGTGGCCAGAGATGTCCAAAGCAGGAGTCCACGCCGCCTTAGAGGATGACCTAGAAGAGATAGGAGTATGGGACGATGAACCACAAGAGGCAATAGAGCACGCTGTGTCAGCTTACATGAGGCTGGCACAGTACCTACACATTTGCCTACCTAGAGACCGCTTAGAGAACTTCGGTGATGCAGTGGATGCAAGGATGTCTATGCTGCGACAGGAGTTTGCAATCAGACCTTTAATAATGAGCAAGGAACAATTAGATGCAATCAAAAATCAGCCTAAAGATATCACAGATGTTGCAAACAGCGATGAAACAGAAGGAGGGTTATGATGAACTTCTCTATGCCTTGATGAAAGCATTCGAGCGTGCATCAGAGGGCAAGGGAGCAGAGCGTCATGGCATGGGGCTACCTTTCAATGAGCAGCCTATCATGCAGATCCAACGTATGCTAGGGGGTATCGAGTTCCCACTAGGACAGATCATGAAGAAGGCCCCAGAGTTGAATCACTTTCAACCAGATGAGGCCCAGAAGGAACTGTTGGATATTATTGTCTACGCTGCTGCATCCTACTCTTACCTAGATGAGCAACCCACTTTATCACAGGCAGTAGATGGCCTACTGGGAGATATGAAAGAGTCACAACATATGGGTGACAGCCTTGAAGAAGGGGATGTCACAGAGGAGTACACTACATTGAATAAGTTGCGCTACGGGATGATTTAACTAAGTAGCCTCTGTAGGAAGCTAAGCTGCTTCTCTTCCTTGACTACTACCTGTTCACCCCATGAGTACCCATCCCTAAGCTGAACGTTGCCGTCCTCTAACGAGAAGTCAGCAGGGGTGTACTCATTTGTAGCCCTATCTTTAGAAAGGATATTACATGCGATTAGTACAGTGGCTGTTAACTCAGAGCAGAACACTGAAGACATATCTTCCTGATTGGTCAGTAGTCCTGTTGCATCTAAAGCAGAACTCGCAAGCTCAAGTTGGTTTTCCTCGTAAGGCCTGCCCATATAAGTCTTCTCTTCAATCGCACACTGTAGAACCTGAGCAGGACTTACTGGACCTTCTATCGAACGTACAGCAATCTTCCCATCATATGTACTCACGCGTTCCTCAATGGGAACCCTCATTACCCCCTTCATTGGAACGCCAGCATCAAGGCAAGGTACGTCCGACAGTGTCGTACTCTCCAGAAGAGCTACACCATCCTCTTGAGTGCTATCAGGTACCACCAGAGCAACATGAGACCATTCACTCCCCGTTCCAAGTTGGATCACACGTGATACGAGACCTTTACCACTGAATAAAACTACATCAAAAGGCTGATATTGCCACTGTAGCATTCTATTGTTCTCCCTCTACTAACTTTATGCCTGCCCTACGGACACCTTCACGTATTGTGTCCTCTTCGTAATTCTCCCCTACCTCCATAAACGTCATTGCCTTCATGAGAGGTACCAGATCCTCCGGTGATTCCAAATTAATAGGGTCACTGGGGTTGATCCCCATCCTTGCTGCAACGAAGTCAGCATAAGAGACTGTGTCGTTCTCATTAGGGGGAGCCCACCTAGACACAACCCCATCCACTGTATCAATCTTGTGTTTATTTTTGTACGTCTGCAGGATCTTAGCCATAGCTCTTAACCCTGCTTCAGGTGACTCAAAGGAGAAGAACTCACCATCTTTCTGCTCTAATGATAGCCCTTCCCATTTCTCTTTAGACCTACGTATGTTACCTGGGTTATTCAACTTAATGCCTCTGCTGACACTATCTTGCACTCTGTTGGTAACCTTGGTAGTATCTTCAATGTCTAAGTCGCGCTCAGCTGCATCCCAGTCTAAGCTGTTAACGTGTGCATTAAGTTGATCGAAGTCTAATCCCGGTGGTGCTAGATATTCTATAGTTCTACCGCTGGGCAAGACTACGTCTATAGTTTCACCTTGCATGGGTTCTTCTTGTTGGTTATTTAGGTCGGACATTAACGATTCTCCTGCGTTCAACCTTCTTCAAAGGTGCACCTGTGTTGTTGGCACTATTACCAGTATTTACTTGTGATGGCTCAACACTACTTACTTGCTGTTCCTCTTGTGTCTCAGGGCGTTCTATATTAGCACCTCTGATGAACCCTCTAAGGGCATCAGCAGTTGCACCTAGTTGCTCTTCGAAGGCTACATTCAAGGACCTACTGCGCCTACTAGCTTGCGTAGTTAGTGCAGAGGAGTCTACGTTGAAGTCACGTAGCTTCTTACCTTCCTGCACCAGAGGAATGTTAGTCCTGCCCATAGCTGTCGCAACGATGGCATCCCTTAGCTCATTGTCTTCTAGTTTACCTAGGGTACCATCGAAGCCCTTAAGCCTAACGATGAGATCAATTGCATTGTTGGCCTCTGTAGCAGCTATGTTGGCTCTCTTGTTCAATGTCTCTTGACCACGCTGTGCTATACCACGTGCACTAGATTTAACTTGAGGTTCAAACTTACCTGTATCAGGGTTATACTTGATACTATCCTTAGCTGCCATAGCTGTAGCCCATAGTGCTTTGTTACCTACGGTGATTGTGTTGTCACCTAAGGCATCTGCTCTAGTTGGGTCTACCTTATTCAGTTCCTCTAGGCGTGCATGGAAGCCTTCTTTGTTGAAGTCCTTAACTACGTGATTCAAGGCTTGAGCGCCACTAACATGCTCCATTGCAGCCACGCTCATCATAGATCTCTGTTCAAACCAGTTGTTGATCTGACCATCAGGCAGTGCTTCACCGGAATTCTTCTCTTGTGCAGCAGCTAGCGCCGATGCACTACCTAGGACTTGGTTGGCTTCCTCTTTAGAGCTGATCTCTCGTACCATCTCTGGCTTCTTTAGGTACTTAAGCATCTGAGTCAACCGTAGGCCTTGGCTGTTAACCTCAGTGGGTGACAGACTACCTAGGTCCTGTAGTGCAGAGCCAATACGAGTCCTGAACTCATCAACTGTAGCCACATTAGACAGCAACTCAGACGTAACGAATTGTGCAAATGCACGCTCACCTAGCACATCCTTAATGAAGGACGACATACGGATAGACTCTGATGCATTCAAACCCAGCTTAGTACTGAAGTGCTTCATTGCCTCACCAGAGGCCTTCACTGCTAGGACGCCCTTGGATGCATCGAACATATCCCTGACCATCGTGGCGTTTTTCTCTATTTCCTTATCTGCCTGCTCTCTAGCCTTACCTGTGAGTGCACGGTAGGCCACTGTCTGCCTAGACTGCGTTATGTAAGTAGTCACAGCTTGGTTGGTTAGAGGGGCCAAGGTAGCCATGAAGTTAGCTTCAGCCTCAGGCCCTGCAGCGACAGCGTTACTAGCAAGTTCAGGGATTCGATTAGCAGGGACTAGAACTTGATCTATAATGATATCAGAGATAGCAGTGAAAGCATTCTGTTTCCCTACTTCATCAAGTTGATTCCTCTGAATCTGCCTTTCAATGTTCTCAACTTCAATCTTACTCTGTGCAATCTTGATGCGATGCCCTCTACCTAGGGCCTCTGCTTCCTCATTAGTCATCGTTGAGTCACCGATGGCAAAGCCAGTAGCAATGTCCTGAGTGATGATAGAAGCGGCTGCATCTGCCTTCCTAGCATTCTGAGCAATCAAGCTGTTACCAGTGAAGAGCTGATGTGTAGCAGATTCAATCAAAGCTAGATCATTAGGGAACTGCTTCTGTAGATCCCTGTTGATCTTACTACGATTAGCCTCTTGAGCTAGACTATTCTGGTTACCTTGCTCAGTAGCTGCCTGATTGGCACTATGTGCTTTAATGACAGCATCAGTGACCTCCTTGTTCTTCTGCTCTTGCATAAAGGAGAGGCCAGCAGAGGCTAAGTCGGCTAAGCTGCCTACACCAGCAGCGATGGCCTCAGATGTAGACGCAGTAGCAGGGGCAGAGAAGCCCTGCTGCCTAATAGGAGCCGGTGCTGTGGGTTCACTAAGTATTTCATCAAACTTAGGCATTATTGTTCTCTCCTGTTAGTGTTCTCTGATGCTCCACTGAGTGCAGCGTCTATACCAAGCGTACGCAAGACCATTGCTTTCATCTCTTCTACTACAGTGGCATGATTAGGCAACCTAGACCCTGCTACATGTATCTTCATCCTCTGAGGGCTAGGCAGGTGCTGTGTTAATGCCACTACTATCCTGAGTTTCCTATTGTAAGTATCAACATCCCCTTGCCCACGTGCACGAAGGGCCTCTAGTTGCAGCTGACGTACACGCTTAGCCATATCCTTAGTGAATGTCTTGTCTTCATCAATCTGATGTCTCATCCAGTCAATCTCAGCTATGTCCCTAGGCTGGATGCCGAGGGCAGCAGCGAAGGCTTCCATCGGAGTGGCACTAGTGATAGCTTTACCTGACTCTTGGCTGATCCACTCGCCATACTTGATGACATGGTAGGCCCTCTGTGCTCTACTTAGGACACTGAGGTTATCCCCGATGTCACTCAGCATCTCAGGGAGGATATCAGTGACACTAGCTGTGCCTGAAGCTGCTACCCTGTACATTTCAGCCATAGAGTTAGCTGTATCTGAGCCTATATCACCTAGGACACCGAAGGGTGCACCAGCGACTACCTCTAGGAAGCTACTATTACCCACATCTGTACCCATAAGGCGACTACCGAGGTCAGACAGGCCCTTGCCTATGATGGCTGCACGTGCACCGAAGGCTACATCGACCTCACCTAGGGTGCTAGCGTAGATCATAGAGTCAATAGCACCGCCTAGGATGGCTCTGTGGGCTACGTTGTCTGCGAAGTTATCACCTTCAAACTCTAACCCTAGCTTATCCTTAGCATACTCAGCTATGGCACGCCCAGCAGGGATACCAGCAGAGCCATAGAGGAACAGCTGCCCAGATACTAGTGCTAACTTCTGACCGGAGGTCCACTGCGGGTTGCCACCGAGGCCCTTAGGTAGGATGTTCTCAATGAACCTAGCTTGGTAGCTAAGGAACTGCGTAGGCACAGACCATGCGCCTTTCTGCCATGAAGCAGCAGAGGCAGACACCATGTTAATAGTGTACTTGTCAGTCAAGCTACTCAGCTGTGCCCTGCCCTCTGGTGTACTAAGGTGCTCTACGGTGGCCCCTTCGTTGCGTAGATCATTCCATGCCTTACGCCAACCATAGATCCTATTGAGACGCTCAGCTTCATAGAAGAAGATACGTCCCTTCTGCCTAAAGTTGTCTAGCTTCTGACCCATATACGAGGCAGATATACCTGGGTGCTTATCTAAGAGAACAAGCTCACCATTAGGGTCGGCTGCACCACTCTTACGCATTGTCTTAACCATAGCCTTAAACTCATCAGCGTCCATAGAGGACATCTTAGCAGCTGCAGCAAGGATGTTATCATCTATATTGATAGCAGCCCAGCGCATAGGGAAAGCATCCCTGAAGAACCTAGGTGCATTCAAAGGATCAATAGACATCATCGCAGCAGCAGTTTGTGTCTGCACTATAAGCTGCGAAGGATCGAAGAGACCAAGCTTGGCATCAAAGGTCAAGCCCTTCAGAGAGGCTACAGGGTCTCTACTCTGTAGGTCTAAGATGCCTCTAGCCATGTTACTGCCCGGCTTACCCGGTACCTTCTTCTCTACGAAGTCAGCAAAGCTAACCATACTCTCTTGCCAGTCCCTACCTGCCTTAGTGGGGTGGCCAAGCTGGTTCATCAAGGCCCTACGGCTGCGCTCCCCTGCTCTAATTAGGGTAGGATCGCCCTGTAGTGCCCCTGCAGACCAGAAACGTTGTAAGTCTGATACACCTTCATTCTTAGGTAGGGTGTGTCCGAACTCTTTCATCCACCGTTGGACAGCATTGACCTTATAGTTGATATAAGAGGATGTCTGCATGGCATTCTCTACTGCCCTGTTAGCAGCCCTGAAGGGATCAATGGTCTCAGCCAGTTCATCCTGTGGGCCCGCCAGAGCAGCCCCTCTCTTGGAATAGTAGAGCCTACCGTGGTCCTCCATCCAACTAGGTCTACTATCAGAGACCTCCCGTAGGTCTAAGTTACCATTCTCATCCAAGATGCTCTTATATACAGAGGGATTTTCCCCATCTCTAATAGTCTCAAACTTCTGATCCTTAACTATACGCCCCTTAGTTACATGTTCTTGGAACTCATCAACACCATCCTCAAATCCAGCCCTCTTTAGAATCTCATCTGCTTCATTACGCCCTAAAGTACCTGCTTCGTGCCTAACGAAGGCATCTCTGGCCTCTTCCATCCGTGCCACCCATGTATCTGCTTCCCCTTTGGTGGTAAACACAGCATGAGTCTTAGGATTGTGGATATAGCGCATTACCCTGCCACCAGCAGAGGTAATACTACCCACTATAGCCTGCTTAGCGAACACAGTACCCCTGTAGATACGATGACCACCGGGCCTATAGAGCAATTGCTGATACTGCAGTGGTTCTAGCTGCATCTGACCTGCCTTAGCTAGGACATACTTGACTGGCTTGCCTCCTTTAGCAGTTAGCTTAGCATCTTGTACCTTAAATAGGTCATAACCACCCTTCGTGATCTTCTGTTGGATGTCAGCAGGCACTAAGTCAGAGCCTAACCTGAATACACCAGCGTCTACATCGAACAAGGTAGTCCCACGTAGGTCAGGTACTTGCTCTACCTTGCGTACATTACGTGTAGACATGCTGAAGTTGACATGCTCTAGCTTACCAGTCTGCCACCCCTCTGTTGCACTCTTAATGTACTCAGCATGGTTACGCATGTAGTACTCAAAGTCATTCAGGTTCTTAAGGGAGTAGTACCCTTGGACTTCCTTGTCCACTGGTGCTCTACCATTAAGCTGTCTGAACTCCCTATGGAACTCAGTTAGGTTATACCACTTATTATCTACATCTCTGCCTCTAACTATAACTGCATTAACACCCTCTCTTTGTTTCCTATTGAGGCTACCTAGGTCCTTAACGATAGGCTGCATTAATCTATGCATTGCACTCTGTGAGAAGTCAGCTGCTACTGCCCTGCGCTGCATATACTCAGGTAAGATAGATGCACTGGAGCGTAAGAATGAACCCATCACTGTACCTTCAGTGACATCCGTGTGCTTCATGGTAGCAAAGTTCTTCTCGGCTACATCCATCTTGCCTCTGATGAAGTAAGTGCCACTATGTTGGTCATAGACTATTTCACCATCACCAATACCATTCCTCTTTATAGCTGCCTGAGCTGTACCTTCAGAGGCAAAGCCATGCCCATCCTTACGCCCTACGATGTAGCCTAGCTTAGCTATACCGTTCTTAAAGGGAATGCCTGCACGTACACTCTGTTCTGTATAGAAGTCAACTGTCGCTGCCTTCCCAAACCTGCTTAATACCTCCTCTTTTGTGGCATCCACAGCAGCGAGTAGCTCCTCTGGTGTCAGCCTAGGGACATCGGGTGCTCCACCAAGGGTAGCAGAGCGTAGACGTTCGATCACCTCCTTCTGTACTTCTAGTTTGCGTGCTACTGCTTCACCAACAGAGGGAGAATTAACCCCATCAGGTAACTTCATCCCTGAAGGCATGGTTGCCTCCAGCGCGTCATCAGTTGCAAGCACTGCTTCATCAGAGCCACGTAGTGTAGCTTCTACTGCGTCTACAGCAGCAGGACGAGAAGCAGCCTTGAGGAATGCAGCCTTGGCCAGTTTTACTCCGGTGAACACTGGTATAACTGAGGCTATATCCACTGCATCAAAGATATTAGAGTTAGCAGCATCTTGCTCTGACATACCCTGTAACCCTTTAATGAGTTCTTGGGCAATCAGAGGGTTCTCTCCTAGGAAACCACTTTGTTCACGGATGGTCTTGAACACTTCAGGGTACACTCTATTAAACTCTGACCGAGGCATATTCATCAGGGTCTCACTGGCACCTTTAACATTAGAGCCACTGAGGTTCCAGAAGGATGCGCCGGGAATATCATCACTAGCTGTCAGCTTATTAAGAGGAATAATAGTGGCAGCATAGTTTACAATAGTATCTATTAGTGAGCTCTCTTGATGTTCCTCTTGGATACGAGCAGCCTCACGTGCAATAATAGAGGAACGCTCTAGCTGATCAGAGATCCAGTCAGAGGCATCACCACGAGCAAGGTCCTCTGCCATCAGTGCAGCAGCGTTGACATACTCAGGGTGCTCTAGAGAGAAGTCAATGATCTTACGGATACCTTCAATCTCCAAGGCATCGTAGGTCTCACGTTCCTGTAGTATCTCCCTTGTAGTCTGGAAGGACTCAATGATAGCCTGTTCTTGGGCATCTCTGTCTGGGTTGAAGATCATGTCAGCTACAGCCTCAGCCATAGCAGCTTGATCTCTTTCATTATGTAGGTCAGACATAGACAGGCGTAGATCATCCTCGGTGGTGTGATCTAAGGTAGCCTTATGTAACCTACGTTGCTCAGGGAAGTTCTCTGGGCGATCAGAGGTAGCAGCTGCAGCCAATAACACAGTATTGTCCTTACGTTCTGCGGACATAGGGTTAACTGTATCGGTGCTGAACTCAGCATCAATCGGAGTTAACTTAGCTTCTAGCTCTGTCATCTCGGGCATTAAAGGTTCCCTTTATTAACTTAACGCTTTTGTTATAGCACCAGCATTAGAGGCTACAAAGCCACCAATACTCTTAGCTGCACCTCCGAAGGCCGCTAGGCTGTTACCTGCAGTGATAGGTTGGCCTGCAATACGCTGTGTCTCTGCTACTTGTCCCGTAATCTGGTTGCCCAAGCTGGTAACAGTGTTGACAAAGCTGTTATTGGAGTTCAACTGTGAGGTAATATTACCTGCTACACCGGGCTGCGTAGAACCAGTCTGACCAATAGCTCCACCACCACCAGAACTAGCAATCAGGTTCTCAGCACGGCCCTGTGCACGCCTAGCTTGTCCAGCAGCAGCGCGCTTCTGTCGAGATGCCAGTACGTCCTGTCTGCGCTTCTCTAGGGCTACCCTGCGCTCATCGGATGCAACTGTCTCTGCGAACCTACGTTGTTCAGCTTTCTCTCTCTTCTTAGCTGCACTAATTTGAGCTACTGTACCAGCTGCAGAGATTACTGCGCCAATGATTGCTACTGCACCCATGTTTTATATCCTCTTCGTGTATACTGTTTCTAGTTCAGTAAAACTTAAACGCTCTAGTAACTTAGAGAAGTCCCTCTTGTCTTTCCTTACACTTATATTGTATGAAGCTACATCATTCTGCTTTAGGACTTTATGTATAAAAGAGAAGAATCTCCGTGATACATCGTATCGCCTATACTGCTCAGTTAAGTACAAGATATCTATTGCTGCTACTGTTCTACTTATATTCCTCATGTCTTCACTTAAGAGGATAACAGCGTAGCCTACTAAGTCCCCTTCGTCCCTTACACTTAAACATTTTAGATTACCTGTTTGGTACATAGTAACATATATGTCATAGTTTGGATCTAAGGGTTCATCGGGATCATCTAGCTCTGCATGGTTCTCTAAGATTAGTGGCTCTAGTTCGTCTAAGATGAACTCTGGAGTTACCGCTTCTATAGCGAATGTTATGTTATACGTTGGCTCCTGCTTCAATGACATACTCCCAACCAAATAGATTAAAGTCTTTGCCAGTCTCAGAGTCAAACCTGATTGAGATGGCCCTGCCTTTACCTCTGAACTTAGCTTTTCGCACTACCACAGGGAAACCAACAGGTACTTCAGAGATAATAGAGTTGTCTAACTTGAACTTGTTAGCGTATACCTGTTCCTGCGATGACCACTTACCTGACGCTTCATCATCTGCCCAGTCAAACCTGAACCTAACTAAGCAACTGCCTGCTGAAGTAGAGGCACCAGTGGACTCTGCTCTATCGAAGAAGAACCTAACATGAGGCGACTGCTTGTTACGTAGGTTCTCAAAGAGATCATGTCCTGTAATGAAGTAACTACTGTATGTCATACCAGTGCTGTCTTTAGAGAACCAGTCGAGGAACGCTGTATTGTTGAACTCACCGAAGGTCCAACGGTTATCAGCAGAGGCCGGGCTAACACATAGCCACTTAACGAAGGTGTTGTCTGTCACTGTACGGGCACTAGTGGTCCTACGTGTAGTGGTCACCTGTGTTCCAACGTTGTCTACGATGAGATCACCACCGGCTGTAGTTACCACATTAGTGGTTGTCTCTGTAAGGACAACAGCAGGTACAGAAAAGGCACCAACGATATAAGGGCTATCAGAAGCCAGAGGTGCGATGCCCCATGGGTAGAAGACCCCAAAGCTCGTATCATGGATAAGAACAGAGTCAAACTTCCACCGGTCAGTATTGCCAGATGGAGCACTAGCAGCGTAATGCCAGAATATTCGCTTGGACTTAGCATCGTAGACTCCTCTGCAGAACACCTTAGATAGATCAGGGATATCTTCTAAGAAGAATGTCTCGATGGTCTGCTGTGTCATGCTCTTAGGCACCAGCTTGCCACTCACAGGGTCTCCCTCCAGCCTGTAGATACCATCCTCTGCCCACCAGTGGACTACACCGGCAGCATTAACGATGGTGTCACCACCTACACAGCCAATGGAGGTAACGTTATCTACTGCAAAGGAGTCAGCAGCGAAGGCTTCATCTGTACCATTACCAGAGATAGACCAGATGCCATTGTCAGCAAATATAATAAGGAACCTACCTGTAACAAAAGTGCCCTTAACGTTGCCCATCTCTGGGATAACGATGACACCACCATCACTATCTAAGAGATCATTGAGTTCTTCAGTAGTAGGATCACTACTCTGATAACACTTGCCAATCCTGTCTCTCTTGGTTACTACCTGAGAGAAGAACACATGGCCATTGATGTTCTCACTCTCAACACCTAGGTACCACACCCGGCCACCAAAGAACTGAATGTGACTAGGGCGGTTATCCTCTTTAACTACTGTAAGACCTGTAAGGCCAGATACAGTATTCCTGTCCTTATTGAAGGGATCAAGGAGGAACCTGCCCCTAGGAGCAAGGGTGTTACCAGCTTCAAACCTAGCTAGCAAGTTAGGATCAAAGGTATCAGTGGAGCTTTTACCTGTCCACCACTGCTTATTGTTACCGGGGTACTCTGCTTTACTAGAGAAGTAAGTATCAATAGGATCATTCTCACCAGTGGCAGGAGGTGCCCACCCTTGGTTCTTCAGATTATAGTGGTGCTCAGTGGTGAGAGTGACAGGCTCTTCATCAGGCTCTAAGTTATCCTCTACACCATCAAAGTCCCTAATGAGTAGGCCAATAGGAGTAGATGTAATGTCATCATCGTCACTGCTGTACTCAATGAAGAAAGGATCAATACGTTTACCTGCAACGAAGCATAGGCCAGAGCCATAGCTGATATCTACAGGCTCAGTACCCACCTCTGTGGCACCGGGAGCAGTGAAGGTACCGAGGTCTACAGTGAAGCTCTTGAGGCCTGTGCTGAGCGCCTGTGTGGCCATGTCATAGAAGAACAGAGTCTTATTAATCTGTACTACAGCGAAGTTCCTATTACCACTCCCTGCTACTGCTCTCCATTCACCAGTACCAATAGCTTTCTCTTGGATAATAGCATCAGCTACAGCATCGCTGGAACTAGTGGTATAGCTGGCTTCAAAGTCAATACCTTTGCGACGGCGACGGTTACCCTTACGTTGTAGATAACAGTTGCTCTCCTCTAGGGAGGCATTTGGTGGGAATGTAAGGGGACCAGCCTCTGTTATCAACCCTGCCACAAAGGTGTTGATAGGCTTGGTACCAGCGTAGCCGTCAGTCACTAATGCTACTCCTGTACGCTTACGAAACTATTTTGTTTAACTGCAGGCTTATCTTTAGAACGTACGTAGGCATTGTAGGCAGCATCAGTGAACTGAGTTGCAGTGTAGGCCCCACGTAGGCTCTCGGGCAATGGGCCCCTACCTTGTAAGCGTTCAAAGTAAATCATACCATTACTCTTATTCCACTTAGCCCCATACTTACCTCCGCCATAGGTCTCTAGGTATTCACTCTCTACTTGCCCATCACGCATTGTGTCCTCCTTATCGGCTCTTACGGCCATAGTTGGGTCTATGTTGATCGTTAGCTCTTTTAATCCTATGCTTATTATTCTGGTACTTCTGCTTATGTGACCTAGCTAATCCAATAGCAATAGCGTGTTCCTGTTGTTTAAGCTCAGCGAAGCATACAGCTTTGGCTGCATTGAACAAATAAGGGAAGAAATCACTGTCGATGTCAGGTACGAATGCATCAGTCAAAGAGAAGGCAGGCTCTATAGTACCCCAGCATTGAGTTTTTGTACCAGTAAGTGTAGTGTCAATGGTGCTATCGTGGGAATCAAATACCAGATGCTGATCATCGAATGTAGTGAAGAACTGAGGGTTCTCATCAGTCCTGATAAGCAGCGACACATCATTCGTGTAGGTGGTGTCAGTAGTAACGATAACATCATCATCATCGGAGTTCCTCTTGTTGGTTCTTTCTAAGAACACAGTGGGGTGGCAGTAGGGTACTTGAACAAAGTTGACATCCGTGTCTGTAGCACTGCTCCTCTTATCGTAGGACACCCACTCTACGGACACAGCATCATCTTCTAGCTTCATGATAGTAGGATAGTTAGTATCGCCTAGGCCAGTTAGCTCAAATAGCTTTTGGTGTTCAGGGATAGTCTTGTTACTAATGAGATCATAGTAGGTATTCTTGATGATGTTAGCTACCTGAAGGGACTCAGCCGTATCAGAAATAGCATTGACTTCATCGGACTCCATAGCGCTTAAGATGCCCTGAGTCATATCCAATAGTGTTCTCTGTGGCATTAAAGTAGTCCTCCTAGTCCAATCTTCTTAAGTGCCCATGCTCCGAATGCACCCATAATACCAACAGCACCTGTTAGTATCCATCTAGCTCTCTCTAAAGAGTTTATTCTATTTTCATGTTTATCAAATGCTATATCTATATAGCCTCTACGGCGCTCTAGTGACTCTTTGAAGCCTTCAAGGTTAGTTTCATTGCGTATAGCTGCATCTCTAGCTTCCTGTAGTAGCTCAAATAGTTTATCTCTCCTGCCATCCTGTGATCTACGCTCCTCCATGTCTACCTCTTAGGGTGCTTAGCTTTGGTGGCATCTATGGCATCTAGGATTTCTTTAGCCTTAGCTGGCATAGAATTGCGTGGACGTAGGACTTCTAAGACCTCCCATATTGCAGCCAGTTGATCACCTACAGAGGCGTACTCTGATCTACGTGCTTCATCAGCAACTTTGTTAAATAGCCTATCTTGTTCAGCTTGTGAGGATCGTTTGGCCCTACGTTCATCTACTTCTGCTTGCTCTTCAGGAGTGAAAGGAACTATGCCCTTGCTTGTTTGATGGAAGTCTGGCATATTATGCGTCCTTTAACCCGTAAAGTCTAAACTCACCTGTGTCAATTGTATCTCCCCCTTGTTCTATAAACTGTATTGCAGTTATAGCAGTATTCTCTAGGTAAGTGGCTGTACCTCTGTATTGCTGCTCTAGAGTCCCAGCACTACCTGTTTGCTGCATATTCCAAGCAATCCTTGTATGTTTAGTGGAGCTACTGGGGTTGAATATAGTTACTTCACCATGGGCATTGCCTCTAGATGTAGCCGGACCAGCGTTAACTTGCATCTCAACTAAGGTATCTGAGTTATCTATGGACCCAGAGAAAGCAGCAGAGTTAGTGTTAAGGGAATCTACAGCCCAGTTATAATTGCCGGCACCACTATCAATAGTAGGTGTGGCTCCAGTTCCAACACGAAAGCACATCATATTAGCTGAACCACTAAAATCTACATTGTAGAAAAAGACTTTAAATACTTTGTAGGTACTATCAGAAAACCAAGCATTTGTGTCAGCTTCCCCTAATAGCGCCGCTGCTCCCCCTGTCATAGTTACTGTATCAAGAAACTCCCATGCACCAATAGGGGCTGCTTGCATAGTAGGAACAGCACCAGGGCCATTACTGGTTAAGACCTGCGCCGCCGTGCCTTCATCAATCTCTGCAGGATCACCAGAGACATTGAAGCCCAACAGAGCACCTGCGCTTCCGCCTGCTAACTTGGCAAGGGTGACAGCGTTGTCTGCTAGTTTAGCTGTGGTTACATTGGCGTCTGTGATCTTAGCTGTAGTTACAGCATTAGCTGCTAACTCAGCAGTGTCTACAGCTAATGCGCCAATGACTCCATTCTTGACCTTAGTCAGTGCCATCTACAGTGTCCTCCGCTAGCTTGCTAGCCTCCTCGCGCTCTACAGAGGTATCCACAGCAATGGCTACCCTGTGCCGCAACCCTCCTACTTGCAGCATCTCTGGCCCTCTAATGGCTCCACGTGAGACTACTAAGTCAATTACTGTAACTACCATCGTTGCGTCTTCTTTGCTTAGCTGTATCATCTTACGCTGCTACTCCGTTTACTGATGCAATTCCTGAGGCTGCAACTCCGTTGATGCTGGTATATGTTGAGACACCGTTGATCACTTTAGTAAACCCACCACCACCCGCCGCAACGAACTCATCCCAGCCCATATCGGGCGTAGTAACGTCGCGCGTGTCGCCGTCAACGTCAGTCGTTATACCGGTAATAGGCGTGCCCGCGTCTTCGGCTTCGTTGCCTGCCTTCAAGTGATAGTCGGGTGAAGCACCTGTCGCGACAAACGTATTCGCGGCAGTCTTGGTTGTCAGCGATCCAGTGCCAGCAGCCGTGGCATCGCTGGACATATTGTGGCTCTCGTCACATGAAGCGCCAACGGTGAAGTCCGCATTTGACACACCGATGGAGATGCAATTCTTAATCTCTTTAGCTGCGTTGTTACCGAACCTAAAACCGTGCGTGTTGTCTGTGCTTATGGCTGTGACAATATTGTGGACAGTGCAAAAGTACGCATCGACGGGAGCAACACCGGTGTGGTTCGCGTTGAACCCTATGCCGACACGAGAGCCGCCAGCGTTCTTGACTAGCTCATAAGCTAAACAATTTTGCCAAGTTGCCCTCATTGAAGCACTGTCAAACGCTATGAAGCCTGCGAGGCTTGTGGTTTCAGCAGGGTCGCCGCCGTCGTGGACCATGCAGTTTTTGACAATGCTGCCCACAGTGGTGGCGTTACACTCAAAGCCAATACGATCACCACTCGATGCATGAAACCCGCCACCATCTATTTCTAATCCGTCGATTACAGTGCCGGGATCAGAGTAAATGCCAATGTTGGCAGTGTAATCCGCTGTCATAACAATGCGAGCGCCGGTTCCCTCTGTGCCATCATGCCCTTCCCCTGTTGCGGGGCGCAGCGTTATGCTCGTCGGGTTGCTGGTAGTGCAATTAATGATATCAAAGTAGTCGTTAGGGAATGACGCATCGTTGTATAGCTCGCCAACGATATCGGGATTTGATGGGTATTCGGTCGCGTTGTCTAGGTCGGCATCCCAAGCGGCGATTGTGCTGTAGTCGCGGCCACCGCCTGAACCGATTGATCTTGTCTCGGTAGCCATTACTTCGCCGCCACAATGTTCAGCGCGTTTTTAATATGCCGGATATCGACTTCTTTCGAAGGATTGCGAACGTCCGTGCCAGTCTTGCCGCTAACCAGCGTATCGATATCGACAAAATTGGCACGCTTCTTCAGGCGTACTGGCCGTTCCTCGTCAGTCTCAACCGCAGCAACTAAATTCGCTGCTTCCTGCGGCGTCATATCCACAGTGCCAATACCAAGGAAGTGCCGCTTCTCTTTTGGTGTCAGCGGCCAGTCTCTGTGATCGGCTTCTCTATGTGGGCTGAATGTCTCGATCTTATTCCACAGGCTTAGAACCTTTGAAGGCGTCGGCCTCTCTTTAGCGTACCAATATTCTGCGCCGGGGGTGCCAAAGATGCGGTGCCTCGGATATTCCAGTCGGCGCTGCAAATAATGTTCTACATCCATATGGTGCCCGTTGGCGTTTGCTTCCGGCCCAACAAGGATTGTATCGCCCGTAGCGATCTCTGTTTGCAGCACTTCGGTTTTACTTACCCGCTGCATTTTGTAATCGTAAGTGTTCTCAGACAGGTGCCAGTAAAGCGTATTATCCCGACGCAAACCATCGCGTGTGAATGGCGCATCCGCTCGGCAAAGAAGCGTTGAGTGCGTCCACTGTATCGCCATCCGCGAGAAGGCGCAGATAATATCGCCAGCCTCATAGCCGGACCCGTTTTCTATTTTCAACAGCAGTTCAGCCATGTTTGTTATACCACTATGTAAGTAGGATCAGGATTGAAATAGATAACGTCTGCTGTAACAGCGAAGCCTACCTTGCGCACTGTATCCCCTGAAGTGCTAGGGGCTGTGGCTGTAATGGTACCGTTGGTCTCACCTACGTACAACTCATCCCCTATAGTCCACGCCCATGTATCATCTCTGACGTAGCTACCCGGCATGGCTACCTTCAGGGCTGTAGTATCCGTGCCAGCAGCTAAGCCAATAGCAAGTAAGCCCTTAGCCTCTGCTGAGCTAGCTGTGACTGCGTTAGCCATATGCCATTCACCATCAGATTCATTAAGGTAAAGTAGGTCCATGATAGTTGTAGTCTCACCTGCATTAAGACCACTGTGTGTAAACCCTGTAGCAGTATGGTCTGTGTCAGGAGTGATGTCAAAGGTGACCTCCTGTACATCAGTCATGTTCTGCCCATTGCAGTCTAAAGAGCCACCTAGTTGTGGTGTAGTGTCTTCACTAATATTCTGTAATGAGTTATCTACTAAGCTCTCCTGTGCATCAGTCAGAAGACGCTTATTTGTTGCATCAGTAAAATTAGTAGTAGTGAATGTGGGCGCAGCTCCACTTACTACACTCTGATCCAGGGCTTTAACATCTGCAATGGAGGCCAACTCTGAGTCCATCAAAGCACCAGCAGAGGTCACGTTAGTTACATCAGTGACATCAGCAGAGGCTTCAATGCCGTCTAGCTTGGTGCCATCAGTGGCTAAGTCCCTGCCGTCTACTGTGCCACCTACCGTTACATTATTTGTAATGAAGAGAGCATCAGTGTACACTTCAGCGAAGCGAGTAGCAGTAGCTCCTAAGTCTCTAGTGCCATCTGCATCAGGGATGATATCTGCATCAACTACATCGCCCCATGAGTCTCCAGCACCCCCTGCCACTGTAGCAAAGCTTAAGTTACCAGCACCGTCTGTCTCAATTACTTGGTTGGCTGTACCATCTGAAGCAGGGAAGATCAATGAAGCTGCACCTAAGGTAACAGCACCAGTGGCAGTCAAGGCGGCAATGCCAGTTACGTTATTGGAGTCATCAATTAGGACACCGGAGTTCTGTATGTTAGTGCCATTAGCATTATAGCGAGCTACAGCATTATCATCAGCTGTACCACCGTTCACATTACCTGAACCAGCTGATACAGTACCAGTCATGTACCATACAGCTATGTTCCCTGTACCTGTAGGAGGGGCCTCAGTGAAGGTCAGTGTAGTGCTACTTATGGAGTATGTGGTATGCTGTTGGAATACACCATCAATGAAGATCAGTACATCTTTTTCATCGTTGGGTGCTTTACTTAAGGTGAAAGCTACAGTAGCACTATCTCCATTGAACTCCTCTGGGGTCTCTGTGTTCAACGGAGGACTAGCGAAGATCAACCAGTTAGCTGCCTTGTCAGAAGCAAAGGTGCCACTGGTGTGTGCAGTATAGCAGATATACGTGTTAGGCTCACCATCACCTAGGACAAGATCACCTACAGCATATTCTGTTAGAGTCACCCATGAGCCTCTAGGGTTCACTGATGGTAGCATGTTTACAATGGATAGACCATCTAAGGACAGACTCTGAACATCAATGGCATCCACGTTAAGGATGTCAAAGTTATTCATATCTAAGTTATCACCCATAGCATTAGGCGTAGTGCCATCCCTGCTCAGGGTATTCTCTAGGGCAGTCTCAATGAGGGCATTGTTGGCATTGATAGCATTAATCGCAGACGTCTCATTGCCTGTGATCGTAGCTAGATCAGTGAGTGTCAGCTTAGCCATCTCTACCTAGTCCTTCTTTGTACTATGTGACTCAACTAAGTTAAGCTGTCTGAGTGATTTCAATAATAAAGGTAGCCTCTACTGCGTTGGCTTCTACGCCATCAGAGATTATCTCTAAGGTACCCCCTGCAGATACGGTATTATTACCTGTGGGTACAGAAGAATCTACTGTGCCATTTGTGGCACCAGAGGCAATGTTGAACCCCGGTTCAGTGACTGCAGCACCTCCAATCTCAAAGGTGAAACCAGCAATGCCACTAGTAGTCCCGTGTACAACAGATCTAATGTGTGTGATATTCCCTGCTACAGGCATCAAAGCAAAGGTGGACGCTGCTGTGCCAATGTCTGCTACTCGCTGTGAAACGTAGACTTTATTTAAGTTGAATATATTAGTTTGGTCAATGGAGGCAGTAGTGATCTTCTCGAAGACACCGGACCCTGCCCCATCAGCTACAAAGACTTGATCTGCACTGGCTGAGTCCACACCTTTAGCTTCATGTAGCTCTGAACCAGATAGATCTTTATGATCAGTAGTCAATAGATGTGTCTCCTAACAATGTTATAGAAGCAAGGGGTGCCCCTGTTAATAGAAGGACACCCCAAGCTCTTAAGTAGTAGCTATACTACAGTCGGACGATATTTAACAACTAGGCGACCACGCCCAGCCGTAAGAGCCGCTGTAGCAAACCCATACGAGAACACCAGAGGCAGCGTTGCATCGGTGGCATTAACTGGCGAAGTACCAACCAATGCACCATTACAGGCAATCTCATCATCAGCTGCATCAATTGCAGTGATAGCGATATCGACATCAATGCCGTCAGCATCAAGCACCGAGAAAGTACCATCGCCATCGTCATTCATAACGCCGAGATCTAGCGTTGCCGTAGCGCCTACAAACGCAGTATCTACGTAGAACGTAGCACTGGTAATATAGGAGCCGGGCGGTAGCGTAACATTTTTGTCAATGGGGACTTGAGATGCAGTGGCAGGGACTTCCGTACCAACAACATCCAAAGTGAGCTGCTTCTCTTCCCCGTAGGCAGCAATCTCGCCACCTCGGGCAACAGCGCCCTGCTCAGATCCGAAGCGAACTTCAAGACCATCATCGTTAACCCACAATTCAGCATCAGCCATGTCTTATATCCTCCTTTTCTATGCGTACACTTGATCAGTGTCACTGAGGATGCAGACGAGGTTCTCCGGACGATACAGCTTAGAACCCCAGCGAGCCGTAACTACGTACTCATCACGCTGGAAGTCTTTGTTGTAACTGGAGTCAACCGTGGGCATCTGACGCCACGCACCCATGAACGGCAGTACATCACTGGCAGCAGAGAAGAACATATTCGCCTTACCTGCAGTAGTGGTGACAGAGTCAATGGTTTCGTTAGCATCTGCGAGATTGTTAGAAACGTAGATGTCAAAGCCATAAACGTTCTTAACGAAGCGCATCCCAGTTGCGATACCGCTAGTGATGATACCTTCCCATCGCGGGTTATCACTTACACTAGTCAAGTTAGACAGAGTGTTAAGCGTAACTTCGACGCTAGGATCAACAATACCGATCAGGTTCGTATCGGGCACGTTAGCCTTCTTAAGTGCAAACCGCGCCTTAGCGAAGTCAGCAAGCTTAACTACCTCATCCGTGCCACCAGCGACGAAGCGGTGACGCGCACCGTTAATCGCGTTGACATCAGAAGCAGTCTGTTGACTCTGAAGGCCAAGAATGTTGGTCTCAACAGAAGTCATGATTGCCCGTTCCATCTTAGGAACAAATGAGCTAACAAGCTGGTTCATATAGAAGAGATCCTGCTTGTTCTTATTGGTGATGTAGATCCCCGATTGCTTGTAGTTGCCAATCGTGAATGTGAACTCACCGGTATCGAGTGCACGATACTGTACAGCTTCGTTCTCATCATAATCGTTTACCTGCGCCTGACCAACAGACGGGACAGTAAACTGATCACCATCAGGGAACTCGCTGAGCCAATTTACCCACTGCTGAGCGAACAACTCATCTTCAAGAACTTCCTTGAGCTGACTCGACCAGATTTCGGAGCGGATAAGATGGCCACTGTTACTTGTTTCCATCATAGTAATAGTCTCCTTAGGTTAGTGTGTTAGACATCATAGAACTTCTCCGGACCTAGGGTCTGACGATCACTCATCAGTTTGTTCTGGACATCTGCTGAGAAGTAAGCACGTTTGTCTTTCTTCCGTAAAGTGTCATAGAACGATTTGGTCTGGGGCTGCCCTACCGTAATTGTGGTGTTGCCTTCCTGCTGCTGTTGTCCAGCTTGAGGAATAATACCTGAACCACCATCGGTCAACGGAGGTGTAGGCGTCTGTTGAGAATCAATCCCCATCTGAATAAAGAAAGCCTTCGGTGACTTGGCCGCTGCATCTTCGAGGAACGCAGTAGATACCCCGAGTTCAGCTGCCTTAGCCACGACTGCTGCCTTCTTCTTCTCTGCAGTACCAAACACTTCAGTCATCTTAGTTTCAACTTGTGCAAGGTTCTGCTCACGGGTCTGTACTTCTCGGTCTTGGGCTACCACTTCACGAACTACTGTAGCGATATCTGTCTCACCACCCTGTTGAACCCCCCCTTGGGGTGCCCCCTGTGTGGTCTGCTGAGTTTCAGTATTTTGCTGCGTCTGTTCGGTCTTGAGAAGGTCCACTACATCTTGTCGAGTAAGGGGCTTCTCTTGGTTGCCTGTGTTGGACGTAGATCGCAACTCTCCGTTCTCATGTTCTAACTGTTGAATATGCTTGTCTTTCTCGATAGCCGCTTTAGCCAAGTCTTCAATAGTTTTGTACTTCTTGTCTTCACCGACTAAACGTTCAACAGGTGATACGTTTTCATCATTTGAGAAGCTGCTTTCTTGGTCCGCCATAGGATATGGTCCTCCTTGGATAGTGTTTGAACTCTATTATTACCTATAGTATACACTATAGGAACTCACTTGTCAACCATTAAAAGCTTCTGTATATCTTTCATCGCCTGTATGTACCCGTCCTGTGCTGCTCTCTTATAAGGCCAACCAGGGCTATCATACTCTAACTGTTGTTCTTTCTCTTTTGATCGCTTACCTAGGATAGTATATAAGACTTCCCTGAACCTATCCGAGTTAGAGAATAAAGATCCTACTTCCTTTAGTGCCTTATCATATTCTGCTTGATTCTCATAGTCATCCTTAGATAGGTGCTTCGTCCAATGGGAGTTCAGACTCATCTAGATCTTCTCCTTCTTCTTCTTCTGATGCCGCTATAGCGTCTTCGTTCTCTAGCTGTTCATCGATACCCAACTGTCTCTCTAGTCCAGCTGCGAACTGCTGTGATTCAGCGTTCTCTGCTAATTGTACATTCTTGGATACAAGGTTGAACTTCTCAAAGTTAAGTAGTCTCTCTACTGCCTTAGCAATACCGATACCACTGATGTGTACCTTAACGGATGGGTCCTGCCCTAAGGCACTATTAGCGAACTGCACCATGTTTTGTAGCTGGTTAGCCTCGGCTGCGAAGTGCCGTGCACCAATAGGGAAGATCTGGCCCTTGGCTGTCAAGTCTGCCTTGGTGATTGTCTGAAACAACATAGTTCCTTGGTCGTTGTCTACAGAGGCAACCAAGTCTTCTGTGTTCATGTTGCGTCTAGATGTCTCTAGCATGTCATTCAGGATACGTTCCATAAAGACTTCAAAGTCATTGATCTTACGCTGGAACGTTCTAGCTCCTGCTGCATCCAACCTAGAGAACTCAAAGGCTGTCTTCTCTCCTGGGGTACGTACACCCATTGCTTCCTTAGGTGCACCAGCCATCATCTCCATCTCATCCTCTAGCTCCCTGATCTCTAGGTTAGCCTGTAGGACACCAGTCTCTGGCCTCAAGAACTCAACGTCACCATCTTCACCAGTGTAGATACGTTCACCGGGAGCGAAGTCGAAGTCCTCTACGAACCCTTTGATCTTCACTAGAGGCAATGCAATCTGATCGAAGGCATCAGCTTTAAGGTTCTCTAAATGGTCTATCCTGTACTGTAGACCGACAAGGTTATCCAAGGGCCCCATAGCATAGAGGTTATCAGGGCGGTTACGCCAACCGACATGCCTAATGAGGTTCTTACGCCATGTAGGATTGGGGACAACACGGAGTATATGAAGCCTATCGATGACAGTAATAATATGATTAGTGTAAAGCTTATCATTGTGAACATCATAGATATCTCCAATGAACTCTAGAAGTTCAACACTGTTGCTGCTGTAATAGTGGTGCATGTCCGAGAAGCCATCCATGACGAACCCTTCAGACATGATACGATCATCACGGGAGACAGCCTTGAGCTTCTCTCTGTTCTGCTTAACTAGGTCTAGGATATCTCTCTGGTACTCTAGTGCAGGACGCTCTTCTAGGTCCTTGTAGACTTCACCGATGGACTTAACTGACCTAAGGATCTTAGGGGAGCTATCCCATGTGGGTGCAGCTGGGTTGAACACAATCCTAAGAGGAGAGATACGAACAGGCATAGGGCCAACGTAGCCCGGTACATCCTCTTCTTGATCTCCGTTTTGTTCTGCTTCTACCTCAGCTGTCAACGGTACGATACGCCGTGTCTCATTGACGTACTCGGTAGTAGCAAAGGCGTTACCGTAGTCAATGAAGTCCAACACTAAACTATGCATGATCTCCCTGAAGGGGCTCACAGTAGGCCTAGTCTTAGAACGCATGTAGCTCTGGATGAGATCTACCTTTTCCTTCTTAGCGCTATCTTGATCATCTGCGATCCACGTTAGCCAATCATCATTAGGAAACAGAGCAGACATGTAGTTGGACTCTAGGTTATCCCTGATCTGTGTCAGCTTAGGCCGCGTAGTACTGTTGCGCCACGGGAGTGTCTTGTTTGCGGTAGTGGTGGTATCAGTTGCAAACAGGTAGTTCCGTAGTTCACGCTTCTCATCCAACCATGAGTCACGCAGGTTCTGCCAGTCCTGATACTGATTAGCGATCTGCTGTGCGAATGAGTCGACACCTTCGATCTTATCCATCACATCAATAGTTCGTCCTGCCATTACGCTGCTACTCCTCCAAATCTGCTATGGTATTTAATCTTTTCTTTGTGTCTACGGTTAGCTGAAGCACCCATGTTCGAAGGAGGTACAGCTATCTCTACTGCTGCTGTTAGAGCATCCTTGATATCATCATGAGGAGGGCGCTCAACTACTAACTCATCTTCTAGGAGAGAACAGTTACCACCTCTGTAGTGCCAGATGGAGTTATTCTCGTAGCGTGGATTCAACATTGCAGCTATACGTTCTTCCTTGGCACCAGAGGCTCTATTGGGACTATGGCTATCCAAGGCTAGAGCTAACCCGTTGGGCCTAATGTAGGACCTCTTGAGTTCCTCTACGATCATCTTCTGTGCTGCTACAGTCTCAACTCTGAGCTTCCTGTATCCCCACTTGACATGGGACCTAAGGATGGTGTTAAAGTAATCTGTTATGTTGTCAGTCTTGAATCTATCAATATCTAACACATAGATAAAACCATCTGAGTCTATCCCTACAACTACGAGAGCAGTGAAGTCAGCTTTCTTGGTAAGGGAGAATGCAAAGTCAATAGCTGCTACAACGTTGAGTCTCTTGTTCTGGTAATGCCAGTTACCCATCTCTTGCTTCAAGAAGGCTTTATCGTAGTACTGGAAGTACTCTTTGGATACACCAGAGCCTTCAGGGTTATTGGGGTTGTTGTAATACTGAGCGTAGTACTGAGTCCTATTGAGATACTTGGCTCTCTTCCTAGCTAGGATACGTTGATCAAAGCCAAACCATTTGCCATCGTAGCGTTGCTGCCTAGGCCACAGGAACTCACCAGTACCTATACCTGAGTCCTCTACTTGCTTCTCGAACTTCTCATAGACAGGCTCAGTTCCTACGACTTCACCGTTGGCATCGAAGATCTCCTCTTGCATCTCCATCATATCATTGTAGAGATCACGAGGATCATAGCGTGTGCCTACCACCCACTCCTTTGCTTCACCAGATTCAATAGAGCTAAGTAGGCTATACTGAGTCTTGACCTTATCTCTGCCATCCCTAGTGTAGGCATTCTCTTGGACAACCACATCATCCAGTGCTGCAACATCGCAATGAAGTCCTGTAATGCTAGTAGTAAGACCACCAGTGATAATGGAAGGATCTCTAACACCCTCAATCTTGCGTAAAGGGTGGTCAATGGAGACCTCTGTTGCTGTCCACTTCTCACGTTTGTCCTCCTGCTTGTGGACGTACTCAGGCCAGTACCTACGGAATATGTTAGACTCTAAGATGTCCTTCATAAACTTAAGTTGCTTCTCAGCTAGGCCTGAGGTGCTACTCAGGTAGAGAACACGATGATCAGGGTAGAGCACTAGATGCCTAATAACCCTGTATGCTAGCAGTCTTGACTTCTGATGGTCTCTAGGTAGTAGTACAAGTTGCTGGTCTTTAGCTGTAGGACGTTCCCACCAAGAGATGCAGTCTTCGTGTACTGCACCCAACACGGTAAGAGGATGTACTAGCTTAATGAAGGTGGCTAGGTCTGACTCTGCTGCCTCTCTGATGGCTAGCATCTGATCAGACATAGGAGGCCTGTAGTCGTCTTTGTTCATCCTACGTTGTCTACTATCAAACCTATTCTGGCAGCATCTTCTTCAGTTCTCTCTTGTAACTGTGAAGCAATCAAGTCTTCCTTCTGTTGCATATCCTTGGTTGGCCTACCTCTACGTGCTTCCTTGTATCCAGCTTCTGCTAGCCACTTAGCTGCAGCATATTTAGATCTACCTGACTTAGCTACTTCATCGATGATAACGTTGATACCTTTAGAGCGCATAGCTACTTCTAGTTCGATGTTCCAGAGGTCTACGTGTTCACAGAACCATTTAGTACCCTTAAGCTTCTGCCATAGCTTCCAACTACCGAAGGCTCTCATGGCACAGGCGTACTCTGTAGGGTCCATACATTCGATATAGAGACGCTTCAAGGATGGGACAATGTTGACTTCGTTGCCATCCTCGTCCCAATGACGACCTTGTTCATCAGTGTGCTTCACTTGAATCCAATAGGGGTCACTATCTGAGAGACACCAGAGGGGTTCGACACCAGTCTTTATGTGCAAATACTTCTCTCGGAAGAGGCTCTGAGTAAGGAAGATCCCAGTGTGAGTCTTGTGTTTACCTAGGTGTTCTGGATACTCTAGCTCGAATTGCACTCTATGTGCTCCCTATTGAAGTTGCATTGTACCCTTAGTATAGCACACCCAACACTAGATGTCAACCCCCTAAAATAAAGTTGCCTATAGGGGTTGAAAGTGAACACCAACATCCTATATACACTATAGTACCTTCTATAGAGGATACTAGGTTGTTGTAATACACTATGTGTACACTACTGCCTAAGTTGCCTATGTTGTTCTTCTGTAGTGCACTATAGGGGGCATCACTACTCACTGGTGTACTCCCGTAGATATTACACTAATACCTATATGGGACTACAGAGGATTATGGTGAGATAATGTAGGCATCAGTAAAACACACACTGTAGACCCCCTAGCCCCCTTACCCACCCCTGTTCACTATAGTCAACTATGCATATATAATAAACTACACTGGCTCCGGTGTTCTACCTTGGCATCCGTGTTCATCCGGTGAACATGATTGTTACGATAGCGTAACGATGTGTTGCAAATATGCCCCACCATAACCACCGTAGACATTGCTGGCACTAGTGTCCTCAATAATACATGTAAATATACATGCACTATTGCCTACAACATTGCCTCTATATTATTTCTACTTTATTGCTCTTTTATGCTTGACTATGGGACTCCGATGCCCTACATTAACACTATAGAAGATCAAGCAAGGAACAAACAGGATGGCTAGACTAGGCAAAAGAGAAAGACAAGCCAAGAGAGCAGCAATGCTGTCTAGCGTTGTCTCCAAAGGGCGCAACGCTGGCACCCTAAGTTGCCATCCTAGTTTGACTTCCTACATGGGACGTGATATAGGTCAAATAGGCTTAGTTGCAACGTCTCACAAATGGGAATACAACGGGAAGACTGCCGCAAGGATACATCGTAAGGCACGGTAGCGGCAACGTGCCATCATCATAGGGTTAGCGTGACCAACGCGGCCCATCGTTGAAACAGTAGAGACATCTTAGCACCTAATAAGTGCTAAGTAGCCTACACTGTTACAGCGTAGGAGATCATATCGTAAGCGTTGGTGTGACCGTAGGTAAGTGAAATGCCTAGGTCTATAAACCCAAGCAATGAAGTCCAAGCCTTAGTTGCATGGCTAGTAAGTGTAAACGTGCTAGGTGACAGCGTGCATCATAGGCCCAAGGACGCAAGGAAACTAGGGTGAGCTTAGTTTAGTGGGCCTCTACGGACCTACGTCATGGTGACGCAGCTAACAAGCTAAGTGTGTCTAGCATGTGCCAACTGTGAACAACGTAGAGTTACCTGCTTTAGGGTGTGAACCTAGTGCGCTTATGGGTTTAACTTTGTGGTTGTGCTCTCGTGTGTGCATCGTAGTCCCTCAATTGTATTGACACTGGTCAATAGTGGCCAGTGTAGAGGCAACAAGGAAGGACTATAACAAATGTCAACACGTGAAAAGCAAGTAGTCGCACTGGTCACTAGGGCTGAAGGTCAGCTCGCTAACGCACGCAAGAACTATGTCAAGGCAAGTCACTTGGCTATGGTTGAGTTTGCTGAAAGCGGCAACCTTGGTCCGTGCCAGCGTATCCTTGATAGCTTGAATGACAAGTCACGCAGTGGTGTGGTGAAGCGTTCAGGTTATCTCACTTATCTCACTGCTTTCGCACCGATCACGCATCCTAAGAATGATAGTGGTGTGCTCGATGTGAAGAAACTAGTCAAAGACAAGAGTAAGAACGCAGTCGAATTGGACTTGGAAGGTGCCTTGAAGGCTGACTTCTTTGACCTGTCTGCGAACAACGATGAAGAGCATGTCTTCCAGTCGGATGATATGTGGAAGGCTATCCTTCGGGTGGTCAACAAATATTCTAGTGATAAAGAGAAACCGGCAGACAACGCTGCAACTGAGGCCCTTAGTAAAGCTAAGAAGTTCATTAAAACTAACCGGCCTGACTTAGAAGTAGCATAGTATATCAGTGACTACGGTGCACACTCGTGAACGCAACCCAGAAGGAGACTAGTATGTCACACTTGACACTGCGTAACCCTGAGTGGAAAATGGTGAAGGTCAATGATGCCAGTGGTAGCACGATGGCTACGTATCAGTTCAACTGTAACAACCATTCACATATCATGCACCTCTATGGTAGTCATGACTTGGCTGTCATGGTGTTGTCATTCTTGAAAAATGAAGTGCAAAAGTTTGAGTATGATGGAGACAGTGAGGAGTAGAACGTATGAAGAAGACACGTATGTTAGTCATGGTTGACGCACCGTTAAGTAACATGTGTACCTCTGCTTATTGGCAGCATTGGCTACAAGGCACGCTTGGTGGTAGGTGTGGTGAGGTTCAGGTGTTGAAGCGTTGGATAATTGATGAGCCTGCAAAGGAGAATGAATGATGATTGTGAATGGATACACGATAAAGCCTGGAGCTAATCTACGTGTAGCTGATCTACGTGGAGTTGATCTATATTCAGCTGATCTACGTGGAGCTGATCTAAGTGCAGCTGATCTAAGTACAACTAATCTAAGTTGGGCTAATCTAATTGGAGCTGATCTAAGTGCAGCTGAT
>Ga0316203_1000845_pt1 | contig 28321 bp, 18 predicted proteins | sample 6monrhotite_MG_FD_204940 | JGI IMG/M metagenome (GOLD analysis project Ga0316203, IMG submission 204940) | Microbial mat bacterial communities from mineral coupon in-situ incubated in ocean water Damariscotta River, Maine, United States -... | ecosystem: Environmental > Aquatic > Marine >... | reverse complement strand
TCATGGTGAGCCGTAGATTTTCCTGATGTCGTGTTTCTGGTCGGGACACCTGAAATACTAGGCTATTTCAACAGGTTAATCTATGCTCGCCACTTAATTTACGGCGTCTCGTGAATAATTCAGGTTAGCTAATCCCAATCTCGTCAAAGGTGTGGACAGTAAACTGATACGTCGTTTGGCCGCGCAAGGCGGATGCTATTTTTTGATGTGGCATAACCAAACACAGGGGATGATCGACAGAGTGATGATCATCGTCAATGGCGACAGAATCCTACCCAGAACGGATCATTGTTTGTTGGAGGAAATGACCCAAGGCTTAGGCCTTCCCAACGACATTGGTCATGATCGGGCGTCGATATTCTCGAATGATGGGATTGCGACATCATTAAGCCGGTCTGACCGGATCATGATCAGGACCCTGTACGACCCAAGAATGAAGCCAGCAATGCCGCGTAAGATCGCATTGGCCTTGGCGAGAACAATCATCGGTGAACTAAACCGAACAATGCCATGATTTGACGTGCTCATTAACCAATATTGTTTAATTTAACCCTTTGAATCCAAATGCTTTCTGGCGAAAATACCCTTCGCTTGATAACGAAAACTTAAGGAAACGCCGTTAATCCTATAACGGGGCGGTCTGTGTGTGCTGCAGACCCGTGTAATCCTTTATCTGGATAATTCGACATGGTGGTGGGCAACGGGCGTAATGTTCGGGCGTAATAAACAAAAAACTGAGAATGGATCGCAAAACCTGGGGGCAATTGCCAGCACCTCGAGTGGTAATTTTGATCTGTTTTTAACGTCGGTTTTTATCAACATCCTTTCGCTGGCGATGCCGCTGACCTTGTTGCAAGTGTATGATCGTATCCTGCCTAATTCGGCAGAAGGGACGTTGGTCCTGCTGGTTATTGGAATTGGCGTGGCGCTCATTCTTGAGGCGTTACTGCGGATGGGGCGATCCTACGTCGGTGGATGGATGGGGGCTCGGTTTGACCACTTGGCAGGAACTGCAGCGATTGAGCGGTTCCTTGGGATTTCTATCTTGGAATTTGATAAATCAGGCGCTGGGGCACATCTTGAGCGCTATAACGCCCTCGGCCAATTGAAGGAATACTACGCCGGACAAGCGCTGCTGGCGATTTGGGATTTTCCCTTTGCCCTGCTTTATCTGGGCGCAATGGCATACTTGGCAGGATGGTTGTTTTTTGTGCCCGTCGTTTTGATTTCCTTGTTTTGCATTACCGCCGTGTTGATCGGCGGCAAATTGCGTGACGCCTTAAGCAAGCGCATGGAGGCCGATGATCGTCGGTTCAGTTTTATTATCGAGGTTCTTGGCGGGGTCCATACGGTCAAGGGTCTGGCGATGGAAGAACAGATGATCCGCCGTTATGAGCGTTTGCAGGAATCCAGTGCTGAAGCGGAACATGGTGTCGCGTTGCGCAGTTCTTATGCCATCAGTTCCGGGGCTCTGTTTTCACAACTAGTTTTGTTTTGCGTCGTTGGATTTGGCTCGGTTCTGGTTATTGACGGTGTGCTTACAATCGGCGGATTGGCCGCGTGCACGATGTTGGCCGGGCGGTCCATGCAGCCCATGCAAAAACTGGTCGGCGTCTGGACACGCTTTCAAAGTATTCAGTTGGCGCGTGAAAGACTGCGCCAGCTTTTTGAAATGGCAATTGAAAAACCAGCCGGCCTGCCCATGCTGCCAAAAATTCGCGGTGAAGTGGCGCTTGAGGGCGTCACTTTTACGTACGGGACAAACAAGGATGGCGAGGAACTACCGCCACAGTTCGAAGATATCAATTTGCAAGTGCACGCCGGTGAGGTTGTCGGCATTAGCGGCGCCAATGCCAGCGGTAAAACAACATTGATGTATTTGATCATGGGCATTTATGCACCGGCAAGCGGTATCGTCCGGGTCGATGGCCTGGACCTACAGGGTTATGATCCGTCAAGTATTCGTCTTCAGGCGTCGTACCTCCCGCAAGAGGCGGTTTTGTTCAATGGGACATTGCTTGAAAACCTGACCATGTTTCGTGACGACAAAGTCGATGACGCCATGGATATGTCTAACCTTTTAGGCCTCGACAATGTTGTCGCTCACATGCCCAAAGGGTATGATGCGCAGGTCGGAGATGGTGCCGGAGACACTCTTCCGCGTGGCATTAAGCAACGGATCGCTATTGCCCGTGCGCTAGTCGATAAACCCCGGCTTTTGTTGTTTGACGAAGCCAATACGTCTATGGATGCGGCTGGCGATGCCATGCTGCGTGGGCTTCTCCAAAAGCTAAAGGGAAGAATAACGATCATTCTGGTTACCCCGCGCCCATCCTTATTGAAATTGTCTGACCGTATTTATGATATTGAGGGGCCACATCTTATCGAACGTGGACGCGATCAGGATCAATTGGCAAGGCCCCAAGGGCAGGAGATCAGGGTATGACGGGCCTCCTGCTGAAAAGGTTATGCTGGACCACAAAAGGTCGGGGGCTCGGCGTGATATAGCATGTCAAAGCTGCTCTCAAAACTTGAAGCTTTCGATGACTCGCCCTTGGATGTTCCTGGTCGACCACTTGCGGATGTCAGTGGTGTGCAGAAACGTGATGCTGGAACGACCCAGACATCTCAACCCAAGTCTCTCGCCACCGACTCGCTACGTGAGGGGCGAACGGATGAACCGGCGTCGACGAAGCACGAGACGGAACAGCGAATTGAGCCAAAGCCTCCGGTACGCCCGGCGGCCAAGCCGGGGATTTCAAGCGCCCGTGCCACTAAGGCGCGCCCTCAGAAATCGACCTCACAGAAACCGACCTCGCAGAACCCGATCCCTGAGGTAACCCTAACCCCAGAAGAAAAAACATCAAAAGCAAAACGCCTGCCACCGCGCAGAAGAAAGCAACAGTCATCAGCAGAAACTCCCGCGCCTGCCAAGGCCAAAGTTCCGTCGACTGAACCGCCCCAGCCGCCCAACGGTGCGCCGCCCTCAACGTCAGGGGGGCAGCAACTGGGTGCAGTACTGGCGACGGCAAGCGAACCTGCGGCTATGCCATCGACAGGAGGAATTTCACCACCTCAACCGCCGCTGCCACCCGGTGGCGGAGGAGGGCAACCGTCATCGGTGCCTGAGCCAGAAGGCGCTGGCAGTGTGCAATCGACGTCTGAGACGATTGAAAGTGTCGGGCGAAATGTATTAGCCGCTTTAAAATTTCAGACTGATTTGTCCAATTGCCTGCTGCCGATGTTGAAATCGATGAATTGGCGCGGCGACCCTCGCCATGTCGCGGAAGCGGTGCCTCACTTTATCGATTCCATCGATGTGACCAGTTTCCGCAATATTATGGCAACCTTACATTACGAAAGTCGTCCTCTTAAATTACGCCTGAATAAGGTCGATCCGCGATTATACCCGTGCTTGTTTTTGCCGGATGATGGCGATGCCTTGGTTTTAATCAATACGCAGCGGGGAATGATCAGCGTCTTTGATGGCGGCAAAAACCAATATGCCGAAATTGAACGAGCGAACACCGAGGGTTTGGTGCTGTTTTTCACGTCGGTGGATCCCCAGGAAATTCTGCCGATGCAGCAAAAAGTGGGCTGGTTTCGCGCCGTCAATGAAAGGTTCCGTCCGCTTTTTTACCAAACGCTTGGACTGACCTTTTTCCTTAACGTTTTGGCACTGGCGACGCCGCTGTTTGTGATGGGTGTATATGACAAGGTTGTGGCCACAGGGTCGTTGCCGACACTTAAATTCTTTGCCGCTGGTGTATGCATCGCCATTTTATGTGATTTGGCTTTACGCTACATTCGGACGCGAATTTTGGCCCATATTGGCGCACGGCTGGATAATATTGTCGGGATCGCAATCTTTCACAAAATTCTGTTTTTGCAGCCAGCCTATACCGAACGCTCGACCATTGGCTCGCAAGTGGCACGCATTAAAGACTTCGAGACCATTCGCGACTTCTTCACTGGTGCCATGGCGCTAACGCTGCTGGAACTACCTTTTGTCGTCATTTTCATTGTTGTCATCGCCTTTCTTGGCGGCCCGGTTGCGTTTGTACCGCTGATAATGGTCGCTCTCTACGGGATTTTGACGTTGATTTTTACTCCAATCATTCGTGCCGCTGTCAGCCGCGCTGCACGTGCCAGCGGTCAAAAGCAGGAACTGGTTGTTGAAACGTTAGGTGGCATGAGAGCCATCAAATACTGCGGTGCCGAAGCGACCTGGCTCGACCGCTATCGTAAGCTTTCGGCCAAATCTGCGTTGAACGGGTTTTATGCGTCACAGTATTCAGCACTTGTTCAGACGGTTTCTCACGTGTTGATGATTTCTGCCGGCGTTGGAACGATTGTATTTGGGGTGTTTCGGATTCTTGCCGGGGACATGTCAATTGGGGGTTTGGTCGCGTCGATGATGCTGGTGTGGCGGGTCTTGGGGCCGCTGCAAACCGGGTTTGTTTCAATGTCGAGGGTCACCCAGGTTCGCGCCAGTATCGGCCAAATTAATAACCTGATGAACATCCGCGCTGAACGCGAACAACATTCGATTGTTAACCCTATCAAACGGATGGATGGGTTTGTGGCCTTCAATCGCGTATCAATTCGTTATAGTCCCGATATTGATCCTGCGTTGGTCGGGGTGTCGTTTGATATTGGCCCTGGTGAAGTTGTCGCCGTGGTTGGCGGCAACGGATCAGGTAAATCGACAGTGCTCAAGTTAATGGTCGGTATGTATCAGGCGCAAGCGGGCAGCATTCGCATTGACGATCAGGATATTCGCCAACTTGATCCAATCGAACTACGTCATGCGGTCGCTTACGTGCCTCAAAGCGTAGAGTTTTTTTACGGAACAATTTCCCAGAACCTGCGGCTGGCACATTCGACGGCCAGTGAAGATGATCTTCGTTGGGCATGTGACAAAGCCGGTGTTCTGAGCGAGATTGAGGCATTGGAACAAGGATCCGGAAAATGGAAGCGGACTGGGTTTGATATACGAATTGGGGATTCCGGGGCCGGTCAATTGCCTGCCAGTGTATTACAGCGGTTAAATTTGGCGCGCGGGTATTTGAAACGCTCGCCGATCATGTTGTTTGATGAACCGGGCAATGGTCTGGATTTTGAAGGTGATCAGGTGTTCATGCGTATGGTTGACGAGTTACGCCACAATTCGACGTGCATGATCGTTACCCACCGACCAAGTCACTTAAAAATTTGCGATAAGATTTTATGGCTTGAATATGGAAACGTGCGAGCTTACGGCCCATCAGCCGAAGTATTGAGCCAAATGCCGAAAGATTTTCTGTGAGTTTATATGAATGAGATAGCTGCACAGACCGAAAACAGTGAGGTGTCGTCAAAAATCCGACGGGGCGACCGCCAGACGCGTTTTCTGGCGCAATCGGTCATACTGGAAGAGGCGGGCAGTTCCGGCCTGATCCGGGCGGCGATGGTTGCCATTGCGATGGTTATTTGTGCGTTTCTAATTTGGGCAGGCGTAACCGACGTTGATGAGGTCGCGGTCACTACCGGTGAAATTATTCCGACGGGTAGAGTGCGCTCAATTCAACATCTTGAAGGGGGCATTGTTGCCAAAATACCAGTTCAGGAAGGCGAGTTGGTTGAGAAAGGACAGATTCTGCTTGTCTTGGAACCCTCCGGCCCGGTGACGGAACTTAATTTGGTTAAAGCGCGTCGGACGGCGCTTGAGATGCAGGTCGAACGCTTACGTGCCATCGCTGCCGGACGAGAGCCCGATTTCTCTTTTGGGGGCCCGGAATTTAAGGATATGGCCGCTGACCAGATGACCATTTACGAGAGTCAGCAAGACGCACATTTCGAACGGCAAAAAGTGATTCTCGCGCAAATCGAACAAAAAAAGCAAGAATTGAAACTCTTGGACGAACGTGAAGACACACTGTCGCGCAACGCTGATATTTTACTTGAAGAGTTTCTATTGCGCGAAGATCTTTACAAAAAAGGCCTTTCGACAAAAATCGCCTATCTTGATTCTAAACGAGCGGTAAATGATGCGCGCGGGGAATTATCCAATCTGATTGTTGACCGGCAGAGAACGACAGATTCATTGAACGAGTCGCGTAAAAAATTATCAGAGCTGGATACCAATAACCGCGAACAGGTTCTCACGGAAATGGGGGTTGTAACCAACGAGCTTACCCAAGTTGTTCAGTCGTTGGAAACACTGTATGATCGTGTCCGGCGCCTAGAAATCACCTCCCCGGTTCGCGGTCATGTAAAGGGGCTGAAGCTCAATACAGTCGGCGGTGTGGTTCCTGCGGGCGCGATCATTATGGAAATTGTTCCCTACGAAGATGACTTCGTTGTCGAGGTGCGCATTAACACACGCGACATCGGCCACGTCGAAAAACAACAACCGGTAACGGTCAAGATTTCGACCTACGATTTTGCCAGATATGGCGGAATTTCCGGCGAATTGAAGGATATTTCGGCGTCCACATTCATTGATGAAGCAACCGGAGATCCTTACTACAGAGGAATCATTTTACTGGACAGGGATTATGTTGGCTTTGACCCCAGCAAGAACAAGGTTTTGCCTGGCATGACTGTCCAGGCTGATATTAAGACGGGCCATAAAACCCTTCTGCAATACCTGTTGAAACCGGTCGTCAGTTCGGTCAAGACATCGTTTAAGGAACGTTAGGCCCTATATCTCAGGGATTTACTGTTTCAAAAAACTCGAGGGCAAGGGCAATAGCCCGTTCTGTTTCTGGCCATAGGTCTAGGGCAGCGACGTCTTGGCGGTTGAACCAGCGGGCGTCCATCGCATCACTGCCGGGGGTCAATGTGCCACCGGTAACCGTTGCTGCGAAATCGACAAGGGTGTAGTGAAAGCGGATGCGCCCATCGGGGTCGGGGTAAATTGAATTAATCACGTCGATCAATCCAATCAGAGAAATCTGTAATCCGGTTTCTTCAAGAACCTCTCGTTGGGCGCAGTGTTCAACGGTTTCACCAAGTTCCTGACCTCCGCCCGGTATGCTCCATTCTCCTTGACGAGGAGGTTTCCCTCGGCGGATCAGCACAACGCCCTTGGGGCCAAGGACGACGACACCTACGCCGACTAGGGGGGACTCTGGGTATTCGCGCATATTCATTGAGCCTTATTCACTTCAAAATGTTGCAGATGGCTTTGGTCATATTACATTAGGTGAAGTTTCAGGCTACGATTTCAAAATCTAAAGAAAACCGTCCGCTGTCCGTGCATAAAATGAATTTCGGTTGGCGCAATCTAATGATCGACGAAAGGTACGTCCGCACACTATGATACCGCCATCATGAAAAAAACACGCGATCCCAGCACAATGTCACGCACGCATGCTGATGTAACAGCATCAAGCGAGGCAAATGAGAAAAAACATCATGCCCTTAGCTTTGGCCAGCGCATGCGGAATTATCTTTTGACCGGCATTCTGATAACCGCCCCGGCAGCAATCACAATTTATGCTGCCTGGATTTTTATTGGTTTTGTTGACCGCCAAGTGACGCCGCTTATACCCAAGCATTATAACCCGGAAACCTACCTGCCCTTCGACCTGCCCGGACTAGGCTTGATTGTTCTGGTGCTAACGCTAATGTTAATTGGCGCCGTGACCGCCGGATTTTTTGGTCGTCTGTGGATCAAATTAACCGAGCAATTGCTTAACCGGATGCCGGTGATCCGCAATATATACAACGCCGTTAAGCAAATTCTCGAAACGGTTCTGGCCCAACAGTCCAACGCTTTCCGTGAAGCCGTGCTGGTTGAATACCCGCGTCGTGGCATGTGGGCGATCGCCTTTATAACAGGCCGCACGGAAGGAGAGGTGCAGAATGTTACGGAAGAAGAGTGCATCAATATATTTATTCCGACGACGCCTAACCCGACGTCCGGATTTTTGCTGTTTGTGCCGAAGAAGGATTTGATATCCCTGGCGATGACTGTTGAAGAGGCCATTAAAATGGTCATTTCTGGAGGCATCATTACGCCCAGTGATGGTCGTCCTGAGGCGGACCAACAGAAAATCCTAGGCTCGGCTCAGACCTATGAAGAAATTGATATCCTTCGGGAAGGTGACCGTGCACCAATTTTGGTCAGCAAGGGCGCGCGACCGAACGAACGGCAAAAAGAGAGCACCTAGCACGAGGTTGGTAGAAGGTTACGCCGACGACGCGACGATTGGCTCAGTTGGCTCCTCGTCTTGATGCCGGGGTTTTGCGATCGCGTATTGATTTTTGCCTTTACGCTTGGCCATATACATCGCGTCGTCGGCTTCTCTAATCAAGGCCTTGCTGTCGTTTCCGTGGTCGGGGTAGAGGGAAATGCCGACACTGGCACCCACCGATAACAGCTCGTCTTTCCATGGAATTGGTTCCCGCACAGATGTGATGATTTTATTTCCAAGGGCTTCGATGACTGAGTCATCGGCAATTTTGGGGTAAATGATCATAAATTCGTCACCGCCAATTCGCGCCGCCGTATCCATTTCTCGAACACAGGCGCTGAGGCGTTGGCTGATCTCCTTAAGCACATGGTCCCCGGCCTCGTGCCCCTGAGTGTCATTTACGCCTTTGAACCCATCTAGATCGATAAAAAAGATCGCCATGATCGAATTCTGGCGACGGGCTAGCGAAAGCGCACTGGCCAAGCGATCCTGACAAAGGCGCAAGGACGGAAGGCCGGTTAAGGCATCGTGGTTGGCTGCATGGCGAATCTCTTCTTCAGCCTTCTTAAGCTCGTCAAGGGTCGAGCTTAGCTCTTTTTCGTTGTCCTGGAGCCTCTGGTACTGTTCCTTGAGTATTCGATCCGCATGTCGGACAATTAGATACAAGACGCCGTAGAGAACGGCAAAGGCGATCAAGGTAATGGAAATGATGTATAGGGTGGTGTCGTAGATGCGCTCACTCAGGTCGGTGACATCAGCATATAATTCGAATACAGCCTCGGGTGCGTTGCCTGAGACTTGAACTGGGACATAACTTTCGACCACATCCCTATCGCGCAATTCCCCCGCAATGGCGCTGAAGGTTTCCCGGTGAGTAAGCTTGGTTGAGGGTTTGCCATTACGGGCGGCCATCAGAAACCCTAGATTTTCACTCTTATCATTACCAATTTGGTCGGCGTTGGATGAGAAAACCGTCAACCCGTCCAAGTCATAAATTTTGATCTTCAAAATCGGCAGGCCTTCGGCCAGTTCGGCAACAGCGTGCTCGAGATCTAAAATCGTTGGATGAGATGTTAACTGAGCTTTACTTGCGCCTCGAATATCTTCAATGAATGGTGCCAATCGAGGCCAAAGATGATTGGCGAAAATACGGGCGAAGGCGACGTTATGGGCTTCAGTCGACCGGACCATTTCGTTGACGGCGACCTGCCGATAGCCAAAAGTCAATGAGGTTATCATCACCAAGACGACGATGGCGCTGGCCGCCGAATAATATGGAAGAAGCCTAAACATCCCACCCTCTTCTAATTTTCAACAATTGACATGCCATTTCCATTAAACGTTGTTAATGCACACGCATTATCTTCTTTTTCAATCGTCGGTGACGACACGCGCACGTGGCGTTGTCAGTTTTTCAGGCGCCCATTCACCGTTCTTGGAAAAGGTCCAAGCCCTACTCGGGTGTAACCGGTTTGGGTTAAGGTGCCCGATTGGCAAGAATCATGTCCTTGAACTTGACCCGATCTTCCTCTTTTTCAAATTGTAAGACAACGTCAATCGTTTGGCCCGACTTTTTCGGTTTATCCTCAATCGAATACTCGTATTCACCGGTGCAATTTTGCGATAACCATTGGTCTATTGGGGTAAAGTTTCCGTTAAACTTGTAATGAACGGAATAGCGCGCGTCGTGATTACGCTTAGTTGATTCTTGAGTTTTCATATGATCACACACTTTGCGAGCTGATGTTAGGGTCTTTATTCTGACTCTCGTTTCCTGAAGCCTTAATCAAAGCATAACTGCAATGATCCGGGGCGTGTGTGTCTACCTGTTTCAATTCGTTTCATTCTGAAACATTTTGAAATATTTGGGCTGGGTTTGAGCGCGTCACCCTGACCGCAAATTGAGGACGGCAGTATCGCGGTTAAACAAATAGAGGAGGGTTCGAATTGCCTGTCCTCGTGGCGATTCGAGGTCAGGGTCCTGGTTGAGAAATACCAAGGCGTCATCACGGGCGATTGCCAGAAGATCACCATGGACAGACAAATCGGCCAATCTGGCGTCGGGAATACCGCTTTGGCGGGTGCCCAGCAGTTCTCCGGCACCGCGCAACTTTAAATCTTCTTCGGCAATGCGAAAGCCGTCATTTGTTTCGCGCATAATCGACAATCGGTCATGGGCAATTTGGCTTAGGGCTCCTGAATAGATCAGCAGACAGGTTGAGGATCGATCCGATCTGCCAATCCGTCCGCGCAGTTGGTGAAGTTGGGCAAGGCCGAAGCGTTCCGCGTGTTCAATCACCATAATTGTTGCCTCAGGAACATCGACGCCAACTTCAATAACCGTCGTCGCGACAAGCAAATCAATGGGGCCGTTCATAAATGCCTCCATCGCCGCGTCTTTATCCTTGGATTTCATACGCCCGTGCACCAATCCGACGCGGTCTCCATAAATATGCTGTAGCTGAAGAAAGCGGTCTTCCGCTGCCGCCAGGTCAACCTTTTGGGATTCTTCAATCAATGGGCAGACCCAGTAAATTTTTGCATTGTTTTGCAGAGACCGACCGATGGCAGCAATAACCTCATCCAGGCGATCAAAAGGGATCGTTCGCGTCTCAACAGGCTTTCGTCCAGCGGGCTTTTCGGTGATCCGTGAAACGTCCATATCGCCGTATGCGGTTAACATCAATGTGCGGGGAATGGGGGTCGCCGTCATCACCAAAATATCGACACCGCGCCCCTTGGACGCCAATGTCAGGCGTTGATGAACACCAAAACGGTGTTGTTCGTCTATAACCGCCAGACCAAGGTTGTGAAATTCGACGTCGTTTTGAAATAACGCATGGGTCCCAATGGCGATTTTTGCCTCTCCCTCAACCAAGGCGGTCAAGATTGCCTCGCGTTTTTTTCCTTTTTCCCGACCAGTAAGCAGCAATATCTTTACGCCGACAGCGGAGGCAAGGGGTTCAAGGGTTGCGAAATGTTGCCGGGCAAGGATCTCCGTCGGTGCCATTAGTGTTGCCTGTGCACCGGCTTCAATGGCTGTCATCATGGCAAGAAGGGCGACGACCGTCTTGCCACTGCCGACATCACCTTGCACCAGCCGCAACATGCGTGAGGATGAGGCCATGTCCTCTGTGATGTCGCCCAAAGATGCTTTTTGCGTTACCGTCAGTTCAAACGGTAACGCCTGTTCAATTTGACCGCGCAGATGACCATCGCCGCGAAAACGCCGCCCTTTGATCGATTTCATCTTACGGCGCATTAACGCAAGGGCGATCTGGTTGGCCAACAATTCATCGTAAGCGAGGCGCATCCTAGCAGGCGTGGTGGCAATCAAATCGTCGCCGGATTCGGGATTATGGCAGCTCAACAATGCCATGCGCCAAGTTGGCCAGCGTTCACGCTGAACAAGGCTCGGGTCGATCCACTCGCTAAGGTCCGGTGCTAGGTCCAACGTCGCCCGAATGGCTTTCCCTAAAGGTTTCTGACTTAGTCCGGCTGTTAGCGGGTAAACCGGCTCAACCCGCTTTAAGGTACTCAGTTCGTCCAGCGTGCCGATGTGCTCTGGATGGGTCATCTGCAATTCATTGCCAAATCGTTCGACCTTTCCGCTGATCACCCGGGTTTCGCCTTCAGGCAAATTTTTGCTTAGAAAATCAGTATGAGCATGAAAAAATACCAAAGACATTTTCCCGGTTTCGTCGCCGCAAATGATTTTGTAGGGCATGCGTCGATTTGGTGGTTTATGGTGCTTCAGCACGTCAATCACCATCGTTGCCACTAGCCCGGTCTCGGCCTCAGCAATTTTCGGAGAATAGCGCCGATCAATAATGCCGCTTGGTAGAAGCCAGCACAGATCCACAGTGTTCGGACCTGCGACGGTTTCGATCAGTTTACCAATGCGCGGCCCGACCCCTTTTAATGAAGTGACGGGCTTGAAAAGTGAAAACAATACTTCCGGGCGCATGGAACGGGCTGACATTCATGATGGAACAGATTATATCGTAGGCCGCTTGGAGAAGTCGGCCAACAACAATTAGGAATATGCCATGGATGCGCGGCGAAAAAAACTGCTCTACCAAAGTCAACACTGTGGCATGAAGGAAAACGATATTCTGCTAGGCCGATTTGCCGAGCACCATGTCGCCGACTTTAGCGATGACGAATTGACAATGTTTGAGGCGATAATGAAGGAATCCGATTTGGACCTTTATAATTGGATTACCCGGCGTGAGCCGTTGCCAATGAGAATGAACCAGACCGTCATGTCAGCCATCATTTCCTATAACACGACCAACCGATAGTCCGGACGGCTCAACTCATGAAACATTTGATCCCAAGTGAACCCGGATACCGGTCGATTTCAGGTGCCCCAACAGGGGTAGACGCTAGGATACTGGTCGAAGCGGCACGCAGCGGAAACGATGTCCTGTTTGTTGCCCGTGATGATGTCGGACTTGCCAGCATGGTCGATCTGCTTGGCTTTTTCGCGCCGGACCTGTCGGTGATGGAATTTCCTGCGTGGGATTGTTTGCCATATGACCGGGTGTCGCCAAAAAGCGACATTTTAAGCAAACGTATTGATACGCTTAGCCGCCTACTCAATCCCAACGGGGAGGAAACACGGGTTGTTGTCAGCACTGTTTCTGCTTTTCTACAACGGGTTCCGCCCCGCAATACGTTTGAAAATGCCGAGCTGGTGGCGCGTAAAGGGCAGGCGCTGGACCCGGCGGAACTCTGTAAATTCCTGGAAAATAACGGCTACGGGCGTGTTGAAACGGTCATGGAGCCCGGCGAGTATGCGGTCCGTGGTGGTATCATTGACGTCTTTCCATCCGGCGCATCCCTGCCGTTGCGGCTTGATTTTTTTGGTGACGAGTTGGATCAAATTCGCGCTTTTGATCAGGCGAGCCAACGGTCGCTTGCTGATGAAGAAGAAATTGACTCGTTAGTATTTAAGCCCGTCAGTGAAGTTGTTCTGACCGAGGACAGCATTTCGAGATTTCGTTCTCAATACCGTATTCAGTTTGCCGAGGGCGGCGGTGATGACCCCTTGTATGAGGCGATCTCTGCGGGGCAGCGCCATATTGGAATGGAGCATTGGCTGCCACTTTTTTACGACGGGCTTGAAACCTTATTTGACTATCTGCCTCAGGCGATCATTTTTCTTGACCATCAGACCGATGAAGCCCGTGAAGGTCGTCTGGACTTGATTGCTGAATATTTCTCGGCGCGGGTGTCATTTAGTGGCAACACTGGCGGCGCGCCCTACCGACCCGTTCCGCCGACCCACCTTTATTTGGATGGCGAGGAATGGGACAGGCGGATGGCCGCTCACCGGGTCGTCGGGCTTTCGCCTTTTGCCGCACCGGAAAACAAGGTAGATGCCTTTGATGCCGGTGGGCAAGGGGCGCGAGATTTCGCCGACGTCCGTGTGCTGCCGGATGTCAGCGTATTTGATGCGGTTCGTGATCATGTCACCGATGCTCTCAAATCCGGCAAGCGGGTGGTGATTGCCGCCTACTCGGTGGGTACTCGTGATCGCCTGCAAGGGCTGTTTGTAGAGCACGGATTGATTGATTGTTGGTTGGCAGAGGGTTGGACCGAGGTCAATCAGCGGGACGCGAATTGTGCGGCGCTGGTTGAACTCCATTTGGACCATGGGTTTGTCGCTGATGATCTTTGCGTGATTACCGAGCAGGACATTCTCGGGGACCGCCTCAATCGTCAGCAGCACAGGAAAGTTCGTGCCGAGAATTTTATCGCCGAGGCATCTTCCCTGTCTGGCGGTGATCTGGTCGTTCACATGGAACACGGCATCGGCCAGTTTGACGGTCTGGAAACGATATCTGTTGGTGGCGCACCGCACGATTGCCTGCGTTTACTCTATGCCGGTGGCAGCAAGTTATTTTTGCCGGTCGAAAATATTGAAGTCATTTCAAAATATGGCTCAGAAGGTGCCGGGGCAAATCTTGATCGCCTTGGCAGTGCGTCCTGGCAGGCCCGTAAAGCGCGAATGAAGGAACGGGTGCGCGGTATGGCGGAAGCCCTGATCAAAACTGCTGCCGCGCGAGAACTGCGGAAAGGCCCGGAAATTAACATTCCTGATGGCAGCTATGATGAGTTTTGCTCTCGTTTCGCCTTCAATGAGACGGACGATCAGGCCCGCGCGATCGCGCAAACGATTGAAGATTTGACCAGCGGTTATCCGGTCGATCGCTTGATTTGTGGTGATGTGGGTTTTGGCAAAACGGAAATCGCTTTGCGTGCTGCTTTTGTCACCGCCATGAGTGGCTGTCAGGTCGCAATCGTCGTGCCGACAACATTATTGGCACGACAACATTACAGAAATTTTAAGGAACGTTTCCAAGGCTTTCCCATTCGAATTGGTCAGTTATCGAGATTGGTTACGGCGAAGGAAGCAAAAGAAACCAAAAAAGGCATGGCCGAGGGACAGGTCGATATCGTCATTGGTACACATGCGCTGATTGCCAAGGACGTAAAATTCCGAGATCTCGGCTTGTTGGTCATTGATGAGGAGCAGCACTTTGGTGTCGTACATAAGGAACGCCTGAAACAATTTAAAGCCAATGTGCATGTTTTGACACTAACGGCGACGCCGATTCCACGGACCTTACAACTTGCGTTAAGTGGAATTCGGGAAATGAGCCTGATCGCCACGCCTCCGGTTGACCGCCTAGCCGTGCGCACATTTATCATGCCCTACGACCCGGTCATAATTCGAGAAGCCATTCTTCGTGAACGGTTTCGTGGTGGGCAGACGTTCTATGTTTGCCCGCGTGTCGCTGATCTTGGTCCTGTGGAAGAGCAATTGCGAGAGCTGGTGCCGGAGGCAAAAATAGCCATTGCCCACGGTCGTTTATCCGCCGCCGACTTGGAAAAAACCATCGGTGACTTTTATGACGGCTCCTACGATATTCTGCTGTCAACAAACATTGTCGAATCAGGTCTGGATTTGCCGTCGGTCAATACCATCATTCTGCATCGGGCTGACATGTACGGCCTTGCCCAGCTTTATCAGCTGCGGGGTCGCGTTGGGCGCTCGAAGACCCGTGCTTATGCCTATTTGACCTTACCGCCCAAGCGCAAGTTGACCAAAACGGCAACAAAGCGCCTGGAAGTCATGCAAACCCTGGATACACTGGGGGCGGGGTTCTCATTGGCCAGTCATGATCTTGATATTCGTGGCGCTGGAAATCTTTTGGGAGACGAGCAGTCAGGCCATATTCGTGAGGTTGGGACCGAACTGTACCAGCAAATGCTTGAGGAAGCCGTAGCAGAGGCGCGTGGACTTGAAGGTGCGGATCTCGCCGACGATGAATGGAGTCCGCAAATATCTGTCGGCGTCCCGGTTTTAATTCCAGAACACTATGTATCTGATTTGACGGTTCGCATGGGCCTTTATCGGCGTCTGGCATGGTTAACCAGCGCCCAAGAGGTCGAAGGTTTTGCCGCCGAAATGATAGATCGATTTGGCTCCTTGCCAGACGAAGTTGAAAACCTGTTAAAAACGATCAAACTAAAAAATCTATGCAAGTCGGCCGGGGTAGAGAAAATCGACGCTGGACCCAAAGGTGCTGTGGTGACATTCCGTAAATCCAATTTTGCCAACCCGGAAGGTTTGGTTGCGTTTCTAACGGCGCAAAAAGGGACGGCAAAATTACGCCCTGATCATAAGCTGGTTTATATGGGGCGCTGGGATACACCGGATGCCAGATTTTCCGGTGTGCAGTATGTCGCACGTGAGCTGGCAAATATTGCCAACGTATAGATATACTCTAATGAACGCTGGATTTTTCTGGCACGATGATTGTTGGGTCGCCAACGGCCAGGTCGAGCGCCCAGTCGGCCTTCTGACTGGACGTGATGATCAGTTGGCAAACCGCGTGTAATAGTTTTTCGTTTAACGAAAAATTGACCCCGGTTCCGTCGCTGGTGTTGAAGGTCAATTTTGTCAGGCCGTTATTCATCGGTGCAACAGTGCCGCTGCTGACCAATAGCGGTCCAGTGTTGGAGGTAAGGTCGCGCTTGCCCTCGGCGTGCGGTTCGCTGAACTCAGCAGCGGCAATTGCCTCTTGATGGCGCATATTCATCATCGCGTTTTTAACTTCGGGAAGTAGGGATTTTCTTAACTCTGGATGTCGCTCTAGGGTTTCAATCAAGGCCGTCCACAAAACTTTGATAAAGCGTCGGGTCAACCAAAGTTGGTATTCGGACGCCTCCGTCGTGCTGATGCGTAAAAGCATGCGGTCTTCTTCAGCTGAAAACGTCATGGTAATTTGATGGAGAGAAGCGGTCATGGATAGCGGGCACCAGCAAGAATAGTGTTGGGGTGGAGATCACGCGGCATTTTCGGCAGCGTTGGCGGCGTCGAGCATACGGGCCAGAACTTGGGGTTCCTGCGCACCGGAAATGATCCAGTCATGGTTAAATATAAACGCCGGAACACCGTTTACACCGAGACGGTGGGCGTTGGCGTTTTGATCGTATATAGCAGATACATCTTCATCAGTCTCTAGGTAACGGATCAAGGTTTTTCGATCCAGTCCGTGGTCGACGCCGATTTTGACCAGCATGGCCTTATCTCCAATATCACGACCTTCGCGGAAGAACGCATTGAACAAGGCCTCGACAACGTGTTCAGCAACACCCTGTTCCTGTGCTTTTAGAATAAGGCGGTGTGAATCGATTGAGTTTGGCGTTTTGTCTATACGTTCAAAAGCAAATTCAATTTCAACGGATAATCCGGCGTCGGCGATGGTTCCGTATATGCGCCGGACGCGCGATTCCGAACCGAATTTCCTGACCAGATAATTGGTTCGGTCCAGTCCTTCCGCCGGGATTTCCGGATTAAGCAGGAAAGCCTTCCATTTGATATCTGGTGTGATGTGAGGACGCAGGGCCAGAGCCTGCTCCAGCCGGCGTTTGCCGATGAAACACCAGGGGCAAACTGAATCTGTTATGACGTCAATCTGCATCACAATCTCCTGAGTTGTTAAACCGAATATAACCTGAATTCGGCCCGACGTCCCGGACTTCTGTACTCTGTTTGCAAATTTACGATTTCGCCCTTGTTATTTTGTTGCTAACATATTCGAAAAATTGAAACTATAGAAGCGGTTGTTGACCATCGGGACGTCAAATCCCACTGATGAGCACTCGTAACACCATTCTCAATTCGCTGGGGGGCGTATACATTGACTTTAAATTTGAATTCTTTGAGCACACGATTTTTTGTGATGGCGGTAACGTTGTTTGCCTGTGCAGGCGCGTTTACATTACTTCTTGGGCAACGCAGCATTGATGCTGTTGTCGACTTATCCTTACAATCGGAAGCGTTGGCGGGCGAACAACGGATGCAGTTTCAGGCTGCCATTGCTAAAAATCTGGACACCCAACGTTCCCTCGAAATTGTCGTGCTGAAGTCGTCCAATGCGTTGGAGGGCTTGAAAAAGCGCCAGGAAATTGATGCTCAGAAAGCTAAAATTGAGGGTAAATTTGGCGGTATTATGACACTTATAAGCTCGCAACTGTCGTCGATTCTGGCACCAATGCCTAGGGACGAGCGCGAAATGTTTGTTGTCGACAGTCAGGTCTACGAGAGAGTACTTAGCGAGGCCAAGTCAGTGAATTTTTATGCAATTATCGATCAGGAGACCCTTGCATCGGTCGCCGAAGACGAAGACTTCGATGATGCGAGAAAGGCCGGTTTTGCCAAGGTCCTCAAAAATATGGCGTCTCCGGAAAGCCCCCAGATTGAATTTCTGTCCACGGAAAATACCATTCGGGTGACAGCGGTTTTGGGGACTGACAAGGAAAGCTGGGGCATACTAGAAATTTCTCTCGAGGATTCGATCAGCCCACTCAATCGAGCAGCAAAACAGCTTGAGGCCGACTTTGCGCAACAACTGACCAGAAAATCAGGCGAATTAAATGCAAAATTTGCCACTGAAAAAAATGAACTGGGTCGTCAAACTGACCGCGCGAACGCCGCCAGCGCAAAACAGGATACAGAAAGCGCGGCCAGTGTGGCGGACGCACGCAGTACGCAAACTGCGGTTGTCGTCATTTCTACGGTGGTTGGGGCTACGGTCGTCAGCCTATTTGTTATAGTCTTGATTACCCGTCCCATTGGCCGAAGCATATCGACCATGACCAGACTGGCCGAAGGGGATCTTGATGTCGACGTCGGCGGAACCGAGCGCAAAGACGAACTTGGTTCGCTTGCCCGCAATATACTGGTTTTCAAAAATTCAATTGTTGAAGGCCACCGGATGACGGATGAACGTAGGCATGAACGGGCCGTTCAAGAACAAAACCGCAAAAAAGCGGAAAAAGAAATCGCCGAAAAAATTGAATCGGGTATGGAGACCACCGTTTCTGAAATTGGCAGCCAGCTTGTAAAGGTCAATGAGATCGCCGACAGATTAAACCAAGCGGCAGAACAAACACTCGGACGAACCTCTCAGGTGTCAATCGCCACCAGAGAAGCGCAGGAAATTACCCAGTCCGTGGCGGTGGCGGCGGGCGAGCTGGATGAAGCGATTGAAAGCATTAATCTCAGTCTCAATCATGCGATTTCTCTGTCCGGTGAAGCTGCGGCGTATGCCAAAGATATTAATGCGACGGTCGAGCGGTTGGCGACTGAAACGGAAACCATAGGTGAAGTCATTGGCTTGATTAACGACATTGCCGAGCAAACCAATTTGCTGGCGCTCAACGCGACCATCGAAGCCGCACGCGCCGGTGATGCGGGGAAGGGGTTTGCTGTGGTTGCCAGCGAAGTAAAAAACCTGGCTGGACAAACCACGCGGGCGACGGAAGAAATAGAACGTCAGATCAATTCCGTTCAAGACGTATCACGTGAAGCGGCAACCGGAATTTCGCAAATCACCCGCAAAGTTGAAGAAGTCGATGGCGCGACATCAACCATATTTGAGGCTGTCAGCCGTCAACGTGAATTAACAAGCTCAATTGCACAACGTTCTGAGGAGTCCAGTTCTCGAACCGAAGCCGCCGGACGGCTCATCGGTGAGGTCGATGACCTTGCCCATCAGACCGGAGACGTTAGCAAGGACCTGCGTCAGCAAAGCACAGGCGTCAGTGATATCGTCGATCAACTGGGTGGAAAAATGATCGATGAGGTTCGTGCCGTCATGGGGAACGGTTAAGTTCACCTGGGCGGTTCTGAGCGATCACGACCCGTCCTCACTTCCGTGCTGGGGGCGGTGGCAATCCATGTTGCTGCACCCAATGAGACGCCAACGCCGGTATCATGCGAAAAAAGTTCGGCGCGTAAGTCAGTGATAATTCCGGATTTGATCGTGTCGTCTACATCGGAATTTGAAATTACGCTGCTGGCCGGTCCCATATGGGTCAAGAAAGTAACAGCATCCTCAATGTTACCGCCGGGCGTGAATGACGTCATCGAATTGGTAACGACAACGTCACAGAATCACGCGGCGGGGTTTGTTTTGTCCTGCGTCATGGTTTCAAAATCACTGGCCTCGTGCCTTTCATGGAGCTGTTCAGCAGGCTCACCATTGACGCGATTAACCATCCGTCCCCGCTTCACGGCCGCGCGGTCATTGATTTCCATGGCCCACCGTACAACGTGCGTATAGGATTCTACGTCAAGAAATTCTCCCGCATCATACAGACGACCCAAACAGAGAGCGCCATACCAGGGCCAGATGGCGATGTCGGCAATTGTATATTCGTCACCGCACATAAAGCGATTATTCGCCAACTGTTTATCCAGCACATCAAGCTGCCGTTTGGTTTCCATAGAGAACCGATTGATGGGGTACTCAAACTTCTCGGGTGCATATTTATAAAAATGGCCAAATCCGCCGCCAAGATAAGGCGCGCTGCCCATTTGCCAGAATAACCAGGACAGGGTCTCTGCGCGCTCGGCGGGGTCCTCCGACAGGAAAGCCCCAAATTTTTCAGCCAGATACACTAAAATCGCGCCGGATTCAAAAACTCGAATCGGGGTCTCTCCGCTCCGGTCTATAAGAGCCGGGATTTTTGAGTTTGGATTAATTTCAACAAAGCCACTGCCAAACTGGTCACCTTCACCAATATTGATCAACCAGGCATCGTATTCGGCACCATCAAATCCAAGTTCCAACAACTCTTCCAACATCACCGTCACTTTTACGCCGTTGGGCGTCGCCAGAGAATGCAGTTGCAGGGGATGCTTGCCAACTGGCAGCTCCTTATTATGGGTGCTACCGGCGATCGGACGGTTCGTTTTGGCAAACTTCCCGCCATTCTCGGCATCCCACGTCCAGACCTTCGATGGCGCGTATATTGTCGTGTTATCCATTCATATTTTCCATTTTCAAGGCGTGATCAGGATTGCAGTGTCCTGAGGGCCACTTCAATCATCACAAGACAAATCGTTCTCCTAATTTGGTCGTCTGAACTGTAAGTTCAACCCTTGAACGACTGTAGTTAGCGTCAAGACATCCGTATTTCATTGCGAAACAAGGTTGAAATACGGTTGTCTGGAATCAGGGGACCATGCGGAAGTGAAAAATGGTTGCCACTGACAGACGCGGGTGACCTGAAGCGGAATTACTTCGCATGGCAAACCGCTTCGATTTTGTATCTGTCAGGATCAAGAAGAAACGCTGCGTAGTCGTTTGGGTGATACTGAGCGCGGGGTCCCGGTTTGCCGTTTTCAATTCCGCCAACGACCAGGCCAGCAGCAAAGAACAAATCCACCACTGATCGCGTAGCAGCATTGGAAGCAACGCGGGTGGGCGGTGCCATCGGAGCACCTTCTGAAATCCAAAAATCTCCACTCGGATCGGTGCTTTTTCCATGACCTTCCATAACGCCGAAGCTGGCTGAACCAAGACGGTTCTTGCAAAGGTCATATCCTGGCGCTCCCAAGACTAGAGCAAAACCGGAGCGAATAGGTTCATTCGCGAACGTGGGTTTGCGGGGAAATCAACTCGTTAGAACACTTTCGGTGATCCAAAAATCGCCGGAAGTGTTCTAACAGATAAAATGCCTTACTTTTCTCAATGTCACTAACCGTAATCCCCATATGGTCAATCATCAGTTTTTCCTTCTGGTGTCGTAGAGCGCTACCAGTTTCAAAGTGTATTACCAAGAAAGTTGCTGCCGCCATTAAACTCTGGACAACCTGCGAACTGAGATGACCGCCCTTGGCTAAAATTCGCCTTTAAAACAGCGTTAGATACTGGTGGCAGCTGTCAGGGGAAAGACCGCCAATATCATTGGCAGACATTTTTTTAATTTGGTGACATTTGATGGTTGTCCTGGCGTTTAAATTTACAGGGGTTTTTGGGGAAGAGACGGGCTGAACATCATCAGGCTGAGAATCTCGAATAGCAGTTGCGCGCCGTTCTGGGCTGTGTTGGTCGTCGCGTCGTAGGCGGGTGCCACTTCGACCACATCACCACCAATGAAATCGGCGCCTTTCATGCCGCGAATGATTGCCATCGCTTCGCGCATGGTCAGGCCACCGCTTTCAGGTGTGCCGGTGCCGGGGGCGTAAGCCGGATCGAGACCATCAACATCGACGGAAAAGTAGGTTGGTCCATCGCCGATAACGTGCCGGGCTTTTGCGATGACCGCCGGGATGCCTGATTCTGAAATGTCTTTGGCGTGAATAACCGTCATTCCGGAATTTTCCGAAAATTCCCAAATAAACTCCGCCGATCCGCGAATGCCGATTTGCACAGTGCGTTCGGGGTCGAGCACGCCGTCGAGCACGGCATTGCGAAACGGGCCACCGTGATGAAATTTCTCGCCGTCCTGAATGCCCCCGGTGTCGCAATGGGCATCGATGTGGATCAGGCCAACCGGTTGGGTTTTTCCAAGGGCTTTGAGCACCGGATGGGTGACCGAATGGTCACCGCCGACACCAACGGGAATGACGTCGGCGTCCATCAGGCTGTTAACATAGCGTTCAATGTCGCCATGGCTCTGGTGCAGATCATAGCGGCTCAGGAAGGGCACATCGCCAATGTCGGCGACGTTCATTTCGTGAATTGGCGCGCAATCCAGACCATCGTTGTAGGGGCCGATGCGTTCAATCGACCGCAACGCTCGCGGACCAAAACGCGCGCCGTTGCGGTTGGTCACACCGAGGTCCATGGGCATACCGAAAAGTGCAATTTGAAGAGAGGTTAAATCGCCAAACCCGTCTTGTGTCGATATATACGGCGCATCGAGCAGGGTGGGAATACCGGAAAAGGGCGACGGGCGACGGCCTTTTGACGATACTTTGTTGGCGATCTCGGTGAACCTGGGGTCGTAAATGCGGCCTGCATTGTCGCCATCGAATTTCGCTTTCAGGGCTGCCAGCTTCTCGGATGTCCACGCCAATTTGTCACCTCATCTATAATTGCAGGTGGATATCCTAGGCGGTCGATTTTGGCCCGTCAATTTGCGGTTTTCTGATCCTGAAATCACCGGTAAAAAGCGGGTTATGTGATCATGTGACTTCTTAGATGAGATGTTTGCCTGACGAATTCGCACATTTTTCAGTCTCGATGTGCTTGTTTCCGCCCTTGTCGTCATCGCGGCGACCTGTCAGGTCGGCGTTTCCGCAGGGCTGCCGCTTCTGCAGTATTGCTGTGAATTAAGTTCTGACGAAAATCACAATTAGTTCGCCTTAAAACGACGTTAGCGGCGACCGTGTGCCAGTTTCCGAGCGTCCGGCATGCACCGTAGCCGGTACATCGACCAAACGCCAAAAAACGGGCCAATCGCGAGAAAGGCAAAAGCGTAATGCCAACTCAACAGATCGACGACGACAGGCATCAGATGGATCGTCGCCAAGGTTAGCAGGAAGCCGACGCACGTCTGCACCGTTAGCAAGGTGCCAATCCGTTCCGGCGGTGCCAACTCGGCGATGCTGGCGGAAAACTGGGCAGAGTCTGCGACCACCGAAACGCCCCACAAGAGGCAAACACTCAAAAGGACATAAATATTGCCACCGAATAGAAAGCCAATACCGATGGCGCTGGCCCCACTGATCCCCATGGCGATCATTGTCAGCGTCGTGCGGCCATAGCGATCGGAGACCACGCCACCGAGTAAACATCCCAGCGCGCCACCGATGCCAATGCTGGTGAACGTCGCCAGACGGGCCCAGAAATCAGCGTCTGGGCCGGGATTGCTGACGGCAAGACTGGCGGACAAAAACACTCCAATCCAGGCCCACATGGCATATAATTCCCACATATGGCCAAGGTAGCCAAAATTTGCTAGCCGCAATGGCTTCGATTTAAAGGCAAGCATGGCATCTGACGGCTTGAAGGCCGTCGATTTTTTATACGCCGGGCCAATCTCAACCAATGCCATGAACGCCACAGCGACCAGCGACACGATAGACGCCGCGCCAATGGTGAAGCGCCAATCAATTCCACCGATGGCATTGAACAGGTGAGGGGAGGCTGACCCCAATGTCAGCGCGCCAACCAATAATCCGACCAATAACCCAAGATCCCCCTTCGCCCAAGTGGTCACCAGCCGCATGCCAACGGGATAAATCCCCGCCATGCAAATGCCTGTCACAAACCGGCAAAAAATAACGCCGATGGAGGTTGGGTCCAGCAGTAGAATGACACCATTGACCAGTGCTGCCACCGCCGTCGCCGCCATCATGAAATATCTCAGGTCGAGCCGGTCAGCCAATCCAAAATATGCACTGACCAAAGTACCGACCACAAATCCAGCCTGCACGGCGCTGGTGAACAAACTCGCGTGTGTTGGGCTAAGCGCGTAGCCGGCCATCAATGACGGCAATACCGCCGACGCCGAGAACCACAACGCCATTGCCGCGACCTGGGTAGCGGCCAATAACAATAAAGACCTTGATTTAACCGACATTACCAGGGGGGCCCAAAACGCTGAAAACATTTATGTTGCATCTGCTGTAACCCACCCAGACGAGTTCGAACAGTCAACTTTTAGAGAGGCCTGACGAACAAGGGGCCAGAAAATCTGATCATAAAAATCGAATTTTGGTGAATGTGATGAGATCAATAGTGGCTTGGAACGCCTCTAAGCCATTGATCTTGTACAATAAAAATGTTCATCTATACTAAAGTCTATTCTAAAAGATGGTTTCTTCTAGGCTATTCTGAACACCTTTTTTTGGCCTCATCGTGGCGTGGTCGCTCATCAAGCCTGTAATGAGATTCTGGAAAAGTGGCCTTTTTCTTCTTCCAATACCGGCTCGTTAGTTGAAGTATTTGCGTCGTTTGACATATTTTATCTATGAATAAATCTTCTGATAAATGCGAGAAGAATCATCGACCTATTACGACTGAAATTCTCAAGATATTGGGGGATACCTTTAAGCCCGGTCTATTTTTGCAACCAAATCCGTGGAATCAAAATTTCATCTCAATGGTGAAAATGTTGACAGAATTTATGGCCTTCACTTTTTCCATAATTGGAATTTTGTGGGGAGCGGCTTACGTCATAATTGATCTTATAAATTCTTAGCGTTTGGTTCATTTATCCAATTCTTTCACTATTCCGGTATCTCATACGTTTTTAGAAATAGGTTTTGGGAAAGGTTTTTGGAGTCGTGAAAATCCGCCGTTTCTCGGTTTGTTCCAGACCTATCTTCCGAAACCCTGAAAAAACACGGGGCACGGGACTCTGCCCGGTCCACGTCTATCGGTTCTGCATCATCCATCACTTATGGCCGGGCTCTCTCTCATTAACGGATCTGACGGGGGCGCCTATCGCCCGCGCTATGCATGATTAGGTGACTCTAATATTTTCCCGCCGCCTGATTGATGAGCGCGGTTCGTCGCTACTGGTAATACCCCCATTATTAGGGGCCATTGGTCGCACAAAAGGAGGCCGAAACACCAAGGTTCACGCCATAAGTGATGAGCAATGTCGCCCGCTGGTTTTCTATCTGACACCGGGCCAGACCATCGATATCAAGGGGGCAGTCATGCTCGGCGCATCGTTCCGGTTATTCCAAACAAGTCCAACAGAAAGAAACTTCATCCCTTTAACAAAACCAGATACAAAGGGTGCAACGTCATCGAGCGCTTGTTTGGGCGGATCAAGGATTTCCGGCGTGTTGCAACTCGATACGATAAGAATGCAAACAACGTCCTCGCGGCATTATGTCTGGCCGTCCTCGTATGCTACTGGATTTGAATGAGTCTGGACCCTAAATTGTTGACTGGCTTGTAAGTGGTACTCCCAAGCAACACTTGCCGTTTGCGATATATCTCAATGTTATACGGCCTTTATCGAGTGCTCATTTTGATGTGAAGCGGGTCAAGAACACAACCTAAATTAATAATAATCAATTACGTAGTGGATTGAAAAAAATTGCTGGTCATTATAAAAGGTTGCGTGACATAAAAGGTTGCGTGACTAAAAATGTAGCATACGGATGTGCACGCAGATAATTATTTGGAATAAAAAACATGAGATTGTTGACGATGGCATTCAGCCAAAAAGTTGCCACTATTTTGCTTGCTAGTCTGTGCGTGCTGCAACCAGCATGGGCTGCTAACCATGGAGGAGGAGGAGGAGAAGGAGAAGGAGGGGGCGGGAGTAGCGGAGGAACTAGCGGAGAAAGTGAAGGCAGCGACGCTGGTAGGGCAAGCTCAAACCCCGAAGAATCCAGCTCGCCGGACGGGTTCTCTCTAAGATCGACAAGTTCTTACCGCTCTTACGTGGCCACCCCCAATCCGATGCCGCCAAACATTGTTCAGTTTTTGCGCGCACAAGGTCAAGTTAGTGAATCCGAGCAGAATGATCGCAGTGCCAAAGACTGGTCTGAACGCGCATCGGAGAAGTCTAAATCTCAATGGTCAAACCATCAGTCTACCGCCTACGTAATCGCGCTTCGCTTAGGTGGGATCTCTGTCGTCGACTCCAAGGCATTATCAGCAACACAAACGAGCGGTGTCTCCTCTGCGCTCGCGGATAAGGCCTGGCTCCAGGCGACCAGCCAAAGTAAATCGGCGGCAAATAGTGTTACCAGCGCTCTGGGACGTCAGAGCCAGCTTAGTGTGCAGTTTCAAAGTACGCGTACGGCTGCTGCACTTAAAAACCTGTCAAAATAATAGGTTATTTTCGGGCGGGCATTTTTTACAAATTACGGTACCTGGAATCATGAAACATCAACATACAAAACCAAAAAATCTTCATCGGTGGACTTACGCTCTGATCATCAATGTTATGTTAGGGGCAACCTTGACCGCTTGCGGCGGGAAGACCGTTGATATGAGTGAGGCAATGACCGCGGCAATGCCGCTCAACAACAAAAATATTCCGCCAGATGTAAAATTGGCTGCGTCAGCAGTGCTAATGAAAATCAAAGGGTTCGGTGATAACAGCGTTGACGGCGTGTCTTTTTCGGCAGAAGCCGCTAAAAACACCAGCGTAATAGGATTGGATTTTGACGGGTTTACGCTCAAGGGAATTGCCGTAATCAATTACGAACAATCGAAACGAAACACGGATCTGGTAGCGCTGTTGCTGTTTGAAGACGCAGTAGGGCGGCGTGCTGGCATGAGGTTCCTGGTTGAATACCAGGTAGCTGGAAAGGGCATCAATATTCAGCATGCCAGCGTCGCTCAAGTGTTTGCAGACACGCCACGAATAGAGGCTTACGTGGTGCCATTTGATCCTGATGTTGATCCGGATAAAATTTCTAAAAACCATAGAACACTATACACATACGCTGTGAATAGCGCCGTTCCGATTAATCGGGCACCCGCTGGTGTTGGAGATTATGATGTTTTTGTATTTATCATGGATCGCTCGTCATCGACGGCTGAAGTCAAGGGCCGCATTTCGAAAAATTATACCCCTACGTCAGGGTATGAGGGGGCGACGACCATGCTCGATTTTAACGGTTGGAAAGTCGCTATCATTTCCGGTGAAATGGACCCGCAATCGAACGAAACACTTTATGCCAAACTATTATACGCATCCGGAAAAGAGGCTGCTTGGTATAATCGGTTTGAAAAAATGCGCGGGCTTTTTGGGCTGACTGTTAAAGCACAGACTGAATCGAATTTACGCCCATTAGATTTTAGGTTCATCCCAAGGATTTGATCATTGCAGAATTTTAAAAATACGCTGGTACCGGTGTTGTTGGCTCTCACCTTGGGGCTGATTGGGACACTTTCAATTAGCCCGTCAATGGCTTCGAATCATGGTGGCGGCGGTGATAGCGGCAATAGCGGCAATAGCGGCAATAGCGGCAATAGCGGCGATGGTGGTGATGGTGGTGAGAATAGTGATAACGGTATTAATGGGGTAAATGCTGAAGAGAATGAGGCCCCGTCTGGGTTTAGAAAAAGAAAAAGGGGAGGGTTCTACAAAAATAAGGCCAGTAGTCGTATGTCAGGAAATATTGCCTTTACCTTTAAGCTTGAGGGTGGGGCTATCGTGCAGATTTCTGTCGCTTCTCCCTATTCAAAAACAGAAGTCATGAATGCAATATTGAACCGGGTCAAACAGGGTGGGGCGGATGCTGCAGCAGCTTGGGCGGCCGTACCGAACAAGCCATTTGCCGTTGACGTGATCCATACCCAACTCACGATTGCGAGAACTGGCAAACCCCCGCCAACCTCTCCGGTTGTCAATAAGCCCAAGCCCCCTGCTTCCCCTCTAACTGGTGGCGGTGCGACAGCAACTGGCCCTGCTAAGGGCAACGCCAATCTGGGCCCCGCTAGAATTGGTGGCGGTGCGACAGCAACTGGCCCTGCTAAGGGCAACGCCAATCTGGGCCCCGCTAGAGCTGGTGGCGGTGCGACAGCAACTGGTCCTGCTAAGGGCAACGCCAATCTGGGCCCCGCTAGAACTGGTGGCGGTGCGACAGCAACTGGCCCTGCTAAGGGCAACGCCAATCTGGGTCCCGCTAGAACTGGTGGCGGTGCGACAGCAACTGGCCCTGCTAAGGGCAACGCCAATTTGGGCCCCGCTAGAACTGGTGGCGGTGCGACAGCAACTGGCCCTGCTAAGGGCAACGCCAATCTGGGCCCCGCTAGAGCTGGTGGCGGTGCGACAGCAACTGGCCCTGCTAAGGGCAACGCCAATCTGGGTCCCGCTAGAGCTGGTGGCGGTGCGACAGCAACTGG
>Ga0316203_1000844_pt1 | contig 28372 bp, 21 predicted proteins | sample 6monrhotite_MG_FD_204940 | JGI IMG/M metagenome (GOLD analysis project Ga0316203, IMG submission 204940) | Microbial mat bacterial communities from mineral coupon in-situ incubated in ocean water Damariscotta River, Maine, United States -... | ecosystem: Environmental > Aquatic > Marine >... | reverse complement strand
GATCAGTTAAAGAATATTTCTCAAATAGAGCATAGTCGTCACCGAAGTGAAACAAGCTTTATGTTGAATTTAATTTCAGGAATAGTGGCTTACTGCTTAAAAAAACAAAAGCCACGTATTAAGCTGTCGCCGTGTGAATTTGCGCTAATGGCAACCTAAAAAGACTCTGTGCTTATCCAGATCTCAGGTTAACTAATAAAAATAAAATTTTCGAGGATCTCAACATGAAATATATATTAACATATGTCATTCTAGCTTTTGCTTTTTTATCTAATACTGCTAATGCAACTGAAGTAGTTTATAGCATGAGAGGGCTTGAACATTGTAAAGACATTGCTACTTATAATACCAGTATTTCCAGACACGCTTCTCGTGAACGAATAGAAAAAAAACTAATGAGCAAGGGCACTGAAGACAAAGCTACACATGTATACATAACAAAATTTATTGATAATACAGGTCAAGGTAAAGGTAAAGGTAAAGGTATAAAAGTAAAAGCTGTTGGACTACAGTGTAAATAACTTATAAGCCATCTTACCTAGCTACTAATAAACAACCACCGTCTAAAGACGGTGGGATAAATTTTCGAACATTCCCACTATTTTAACTAAAGCCACACCCAACATTACCCGCTAAAACTCAATAAAGATATTTCATCCCCACATAAGTAAGCTATCTCTTTTAAAAAAGAAGATTTTAATCAACACTCACAGACGAATTAATTGGAATTGATGAGCAACACAAGGAATAAATTTACTCATCTTAAATAGACTTTAGCCTTTGCTCTGTCTATCCTTGTTATACACATTAAATATCGGGTAAAGTTCTTGATGCGCTTAAATATATTTTTTTTATTATTACTTACTCCATTATTTTGTTATGCGGGCAACATTCAAATCACGGTACGCTCACCAGACACTTCAGTGATTAAAAATATAGTTGTATACTTAACCCCCGAAACACCATTAAAAAATAAAAAATCAGTAGCTAAATCTTTAATTATTAACCAAAAAAATAAAAAATTTGTCCCTTATATTGAAGTATTGCAAAAAGGACAAAAACTTAGTTTTCATAATAGCGATGATATTACTCATCATATATACTCTGTTTCAGGACAAAATCGCTTCTCCTTTAAAATAAAAGGCAATAATGAGAAAGAATCGCCAATACTTGATCATGTTGGTGAGGTGGCAATGGGCTGTAATATTCATGATTGGATGAGTGGTTATGTCTTAGTGGTTGATACTCCTTATTTTACTAAAACGAACACTTTAGGCATCGCCGGCTTCAATAACATCCCTTCAGGCAAATACCGGTTAACGATTTGGCACCCCCAACTTGCTCTCAACAATAATAGAATAGAGCAAACCATTAATATTGCCGAACAAAGCCAATGGACCATAAACCTCCCTATAGCTTTATTACCAATTCCTAAGCAAGCGAGCCAAGATGAGTTTGACTTTTTGGAGGATTATTAATGATCAAAGTAACCCCTATAAAAAGTCTGCAAACGAAAATTTTTATTCTTTTTATTTTTTTGTTATTAACTGTGCAAATAGTGTCATTTTTCACTACTTATCAAGCAAATAGAAAACTAGAAGCCACACAACTAAGTAACAGTATTGGCAAAGCAAAAGCGTTATTTGTGAGCCAATTTACAAATCGTAATTATTATCTTTCGGCTTTCGTTGAAACGGTAGCGAAAGACTATGCATTAAAATCAGTCTTTCAAGATGATACTAAAAGTTTTTTGTATGCACTGAATAATCATCGTAAACGGATTAATGCCAACATTGCGATTGCGATCTCTCCTAAGGGAAAAATCATCGGTGAATTATTAACTTATCGAAATAATCAAAATTTACTTAAAGTAAAAAAAGGTCAAGAACAAGGACAGTTATTTAAGCAGCAACATTGGTTAATCCAAGATAAATCCGTGAATTTATATCAAGTGGGTGAGCAAGTTTATCAATTAAGTTTGGCACCACTTAAAAGTGGTGGCCGCCCGATAGGTTGGATAGGTTTTGGCTATATTCTCAATAATGAATTAGCGGATGACTTTGCGACCTTAACCAATGTAGATATCAGTTTTGTTGTTAATAATACAAAAAAAAATAGTTTACATTTATTAGCCAGTTCAGCTCAATCAACAACCAACATAAAGAATGATAGCTTTATCCAAAACATATTAAATAACAATGCAAATAATTTTATTTTTGATCAATTGGTTGTGGGTAATTTAGATGATCATAATTTAATCGCAATTATGTATAAAGCCAAAGCAGATGTACTAAAAAACATTCAAATAGGCTGGGTGCAATTATTTATCTTTTTTGTCTTAACTTTAGTGCTTTCATTAGTTGGGGCTTACCATATTTCTGCAGGCATTACTCGACCAATAAAACTATTAATTGCCCAAGCAAAATCAATTGCCCAAGGTAATTATAATGAATCAGTAGAAATATCAGATAGTTATGAATTAATGCAATTAGCGAATGAATTTAATCACATGAAAGAGTCTGTGGTGACCCGAGAAAAAACCATTAGTCACCGCGCGGATCACGACTCATTAAGCAATTTACCTAATCGAAATGTATTGCTAAAAGTGCTTGCTCAAAAAATAGTACAAAATAGCCCGTTTTTGTTACTAAGGATCAACATAAGACGGATTAAAGAAGTTAATAATACCTTAGGTCATCAAGTTGGCGATAAAGTTATTTTAGAAGTCGCTAAGCGCTTACAAGAAAGTAAAATTACTGATGAGTTGTTTCATTTAGGTAGTGACGAGTTTATCTTACTCACACAAAAACAACCTGCTGAAGAATTGTTACTAACATTAATGCCTTCGCTCGATCCCTTATATCAATATGAGAATATAACTTTGCATTTGCAATACCATATGGGGATTGCGCTAAGCCCGGAACATTTAGGTGACGATATAGCGGCTATATTGCAAAAAACTAATGTTGCCTTACAGTATGCAAAAGAGCATAAATCTTTATATCAGCTTTACGATCGCCAGTTTGATTTCAATACCATTGAGCGCCTTCATTTAACTAACAGCTTAAAAACTGCGATTGATGAAAGCCAACTCATTTTATTTTATCAACCGAAAATATCTTTAAAAACGTTAAAAGTAAGCCATGTAGAAGCGCTTGTTCGCTGGCAGCATCCATTAAAAGGTTTAGTACCGCCTGATTCGTTTATTAGTATTGCCGAGCAAACAGGACAAATGGATGCTTTAACACGTTGGGTAACGGTTAAGGCAATAGAGCAATATTTACTTTGGCAAAAAAACAACATAAACATTAATATTGCCATTAATATTTCTGCTGAGAACATTAAGGATAAATCCTATAGCAATTTTATTATCGCCCTAAAAGAACGATATGAAATACCGGATCATGCAATTACCTTAGAAATTTTAGAAGATGCGGTAGTTGCCGATCCTAAACAAGCAACAGAAATATTAACTTACTTAAGAGATCATGGTTTTAAACTCTCGATAGATGATTACGGCACTGGCTATTCATCGTTAGCGCAGCTTAAACAACTCCCCGTGCATGAGTTAAAAATAGACAAATCGTTTGTTTTACAATTAATGACGGAAAAAGATGATCAAATCATTGTGAAATCGACGATAGAACTTGCACATAATATGGGTCTATCTGTGGTTGCAGAAGGTATTGAAGATGAACAAACTTTACTCTGGTTAAAAGCAAATCATTGTGAACTTGCTCAAGGGTTTTATATGAGTAAACCTTTGCCAGCTAACATCTTTGAACAATGGTTATTAACATGTCCTTATTTTGATATGAAACAAGCATAACAATTGATTAGTTTTTTTAAGGAGCAATATTATTAAAATTTTTTGTAAAATTTCATTTTTAAGTTGCGCCTTTATTTCTGTTTCTAGCTACGGCATTGAACAGACATTATCAGGCATAATTGATACGCGCCTATTTAGTACGAATAGCTCAAATAATACAAATAGTAAGACAACAAGCTATTTACTCGGCGGCTATGGTAAATTTGATAATAAAACAGATTCGGGGGTTTCGCTTGCGCAATTAGGTATTCAATATCAAGCTAATTGGGAAAACCATCTTAGTTTGCATCTCGTTGCTAACGCTTTTAGTAATAAAAACGAAAACAATATCGGCCTTAGCGAAGCCTTTGTTCGCTACAAAGGTTTACCCCACAAAACGGGGTGGCGAATACAAAGTAAAGTCGGTTTCTTTTATCCGAATATTTCGTTAGAAAATAATGCTACGGCTTGGTCTAATCCCTATACTTTAAATAACTCAACGGTAAACACTTGGGTTAGCGAAGAATTACGTCATTCGGGTCTGCAAATTAGTGTCGATAAGCTCGGAAAATTTACGCATAGTAAACATGATTTTTCACTTGATTTAACCTTCTTTAAAAATAATGATACCGCCGGAGCAATGCTCGCATGGCACGGCTGGATAAGTGCGAGTCGACAATCATTATTTCAAGAAAAATTAAAATTGCAGAATTTCCCCGCCAGACAACCTGGAAGAGATTTAGCTAAACAAGCCGTTTATTCCGATCCTTTTCTGGAATTAGATCATCGTTGGGGAACTCACCTTGTTACACATTGGCGTTATCAAAACAAAGTCAAAATTAATCTCGGTTATTATGATAATAATGCTAATACTAAAATTGTAGCGAATGGACAATACACTTGGTCGACCCAATTTAGTCATGCTGGAATAAAAATAAAACTTGCTAGAAAAACTGAACTGATCAGCCAATACATGCAAGGCAGCACCGCGATGCAAGGAAAATATGGCGGTTTAGTGGTAAAAAATAATTTTACCAGCGCCTTTGTAATGCTAAGAAAATACTGGCAACAACAACACATAGCATTAAGACTTGAAGAGTTTTCGGTAGACGATATCGATACTACATGGGGTGATAATAATCAAGAAAATGGCAATGGGCTAACACTAAGCTATCGCTATCGATTAAGTAAACATAGCTTTGTTCAAACCGAATACAACTGGTTGCAATCCAACCGACCAGCACGCGGTTATGTTGATCAAGATATCAGTTTAATAGAGCGCCAATTACAACTGGCGCTCAGATATTATTTTTAGTTTTGTTGTTAATGACTTAATGCGGTATGTTTATGCATCCAAGCAAATACTTGTTGATACCAAAAAACTAAATTATCAGGTTTACGAATATGGTGATCTTCGTCTTTAAACATAATTAATTTACTCTCAATCCCCTTACGTTGTAAGGCGGTAAAAGCCCCTAAACTTTGCGCATAAGGGACGCGGTAGTCTAATTCACCTTGGATCAGCAACATCGGTGTGTGCCAATGACCAACGAAAGCTGATGGATTAAATTTAGTATAATCATCACTAACATTGCCATTCTTGTCTTTCCAAGGAAAACCACCTAAATCATGTTCAGGAAACCATAATTCTTCCGTTGATTGATAAAAACTAGGCATATCAAATAAACCCGCATGATTAACAATACATTTAAAACGATCTGACCAGTTTCCTTGTATCCAATTCATCATATAGCCGCCATATGATGCCCCTAAGGCACAAGCGTTATCACCATCTAACCACGGTTGGTTTTTTACAATATAATCAAAGCCTTTTTGTAAGTCTTCGAGCGGCTTACCGCCCCAATCGCGGCCAATCGAATTAGTGAATTCTTGCCCATAACCTGTTGAACCATGAAAGTCGATCATTACCACACCATAGCCTTGAGCTGCCCACAATTGTGCATTCCAACGATAATGAAACATATTGCCGAAGCTACCTTGTGGGCCACCATGTACTAAAAAGGCCATTGGATATTTTTTACCTTGTACAAAGTTAACAGGCTTTAACCAATACCCCTGAACGGTTTCATTATTCCAACCTTTAAAACTAAATTGTTCAAAGTCAGCAAATTTTACGTGTGATAATTTAGTTTGATTAACTTTCGTTAATTGTTTCGCGCCATAACCATCAGTTTTAATTGTAAAAATATCACTCGGTTCTGCCAATGTATGATGAATAAAATAAATACTATCACCTGCTGTTGATAAAGAGCTGTTGGTACCATCATTATAAATAGAGCGGACATCACCAAACTCAGAATTAATCGTAAATATACTTTTTTGTCCAAAATCTTGAGCGGTAACAAATAACGTTCGATTGTCATCGGCAAAAACCATTTCGCTTACAGAGCGATCCCAAGGTTCTGCAATAATTTGCACTTTTCCAGTAACATTATCACGCAAGTGCAGAGTAAATTTATCTGATTCGTAGCCCGGCGTTTTCATTGCTTTATAGGCTAAAAATCGACCATCATGAGAAAATACGGGTTGGGCATCCCATGCTTTATTTTCTTCCGTAAGATTATTTAGTTGATAATTTGTTAAATTCACTTCAAACAAATCAAAATTTGTTGTCCACGCGTGATTTTTAAGAGTTTCTTTACTTACTGAGTTTTTTGCTGAAAAAACAATTGAACTTGCTTGTGGATGAATAGCCACCTCAGCAATACCGGCAATATCACTTTGCCATTGTGGAGTTAAATCGTGTGCGCGAGTGATTAACTGATCACCTTGTTTTTTTGCAACAAACAAATGCTCTTTAAACTTTGTCGCCCATGTATCCCAATGGCGTACCATTAAGTTATCATAAACACGTGTATTATGTTTTTGTGCTGCTGATTTATTCATTGCTGTAACTGTGCAAGCAAAACCATCACTTTGCTCAATACAATCAGGTTTTACCGTGATCGCCAATGCAAATAATTTACCATTATCAGCCACTTTAAAACCATTAATATCAAGGGCTAAATCAGTGATTTTTTGAGCCTCACCACCGTTAATTGCTAGCTGCCAAATTTGAGAACTACCACCTCTTGCCGATAAAAAATATAACGATTTACTATCACTTGCCCAAATCACGTTACTTTCAGATTTGATGTTACTAGTGATCTGCTGAACATTGCCTGAAGAAATATTTTTTAAATAGAGGTGATTGTTTTTAGATGCAGTGCCCTTTTGTATGCCATAAACCAGATAATTACCATCAGGTGAAATAACAACATCATGTAATTTATTTAAACTATTAAGTTTTTCAACCGTGAATATTTCATTGTTTGATTGCGGCTCTAGTGGTACTTCCGCAAAAGAAATCACCGAAAAACAACTAAGTAACCACAAAGAGATCAGCTTTTTATTCATTTTATTTTTATCCATTCCAACTCTAATTGTAAATATAAACGCCTCAGTGATAAATTAACTAAGGCGTTTTTACTTTATTTTATGTCTTTACGTTTTGGATCAAACTCTTCTATTTTTACTTGCCAAATGGCAGGGCCAGTAACATGCGCTGATTCCCCATTACTGTCTACAGCAACAGTTACTGGCATATCTTCTACCTCAAATTCGTAAATAGCTTCCATACCTAAATCTTCAAAAGCAACAACACGTGCTTTTTTAATTGCTTTGGAAACTAAATAAGCCGCACCACCCACAGCCATTAGATATACAGACTTATGTTTTTTAATGATTCCAACTGTTTCAGCACCCCGTTCAGCCTTTCCAATGGAGCCTAACAAGCCTGTTTTAGACAACATCAGTTCAGAAAACTTATCCATACGTGTTGCCGTTGTAGGACCAGCAGGACCAACAACTTCATCTCCAACCGCATCAACTGGGCCAACGTAATAAATAAATTTATCCGTAAAATCTACAGGTAAAGGTTCTCCTGCATCAAGCATGTCTTGTATACGTTTATGTGCAGCATCTCGGCCAGTTAAAATAGTACCACTAAGTAAAACTGTTTCACCTGTTTTCCATGAGCTAACATCTGCTTTTTTCAATTCATCAACATTCACCCGACGAACATTTTCACCAACATCCCAAGTAATTTCTGGCCACTCAGCTATTTTTGGCGGAGTTAAATCAGCTGGTCCTGTACCATCAAGATAAAAATGAGCATGACGCGTTGCAGCACAATTAGGGATCATCATTACCGGTAAAGAGGCTGCATGAGTTGGCACTGATTTAATTTTTATATCAACCACAGTAGTTAAACCACCTAAACCTTGAGCACCAATACCAAGTTTATTGACACGGTCAAATATTTCTAGACGAAGTTTTTCTTCGGCAGTTTCTGCGCCCCGTTCAATTAATTCTTGAATATTAACAGGATCCATTAAACTTTCTTTGGCTAAAACCCCTGCTTTTTCTGCAGTACCACCGATACCTATACCTAGCATACCTGGTGGACACCAACCAGCGCCCATTGTTGGCAAGGTTTTAACAACCCAATCAGCAATCGAGTCGTTAGGATTTAACATCACCATTTTCGCTTTATTTTCACTACCGCCGCCTTTAGCAGCAATCATCACCTCGATTTTATTACCTGCAACTAAATCGATATGAACTACAGATGGCGTATTATCTTTAGTGTTTTTACGCGCGCCAACCGGATCAGCAACAATAGATGCACGTAGAGGATTATCTGGATTTAAATAAGCACGACGCGTACCTTCATCAACCATTTGTTGAACAGTTAAGTCAGTTTTATCCCATTTTACGTCCATTCCTATTTTTACAAAACAAGTAACAATACCAGTATCTTGGCAAATTGGTCTTTTGCCGATTGCTGACATTCGGGAATTAATTAGGATTTGTGCTATCGCATCTTTAGCCGCCGTGCTTTGTTCTTTTTGATAAGCCTTTTCTAATGCTTTGATAAAATCTAATGGATGGTAATAAGAAATGTATTGCAAAGCATCTGCAATGCTGTCGATAAAGTCTTGTTGTTTAATAATAGTCATTACGCTCTCTTCTATCGGTATTTAAAGATAAATTTTGTAAAATATCACTCTTATTTAAGAAAATAATCGTCTAAATGTGCATGCGAATAAAATTATTCTGTTATTCTAGCTTGAAAGTAAAAAATTTGCCGATATGATACCTTGCTTAATATAGCGCTACCATAGACTAATGAATATTCCGTTAACTTTTTTGAAGAATAAATCTTGCTAAAATCTGTTATTTCAACCTCTTTACTTAATTTTGAGTTACCACTTAAAGCTGAACAAATATTTGCACATTTCGCCAATTCCCCTTGGGCTTTTTGGTTAGATTCTTGTGATAGTTCACACCATGATTGTCAATACGACATTATGGTATGGCAACCAAGTATAACGCTAGTTACTCGTTCAAAAAATACGCAAATAGCCTGGTTTAATGATGACGGTTTTGTCACTAAAAATGAACAAAGTAAAGACGATCCTCTTACGTTAATTGAACAATTACAAACTAATCTTTTTTCTAATATTGATACACCTCAAAGTGCCCTGCCTTTTATTGGTGGTACTTTAGGATATTTTTCATATGATTTAGGTCGACGCTTTGAAAAACTCCCCAACACTGCAAAAGACGATATTAATTTACCTGAAATGGCAGTAGGCATTTATCAACAAGCCATTATTATTGATCACAAAAAAAAGCAAACGTGGTTGGTGTGCCCGCAAAATAAAAAAATCGAACTTATCGCCAGTTTAAAGAAAATGCAAACCAACCCCGCTAAAAACATTGTGCCTTTTAGTTTAACCACTACTTGGCAAAGCAATATTAGCAAACAAGCCTACTTAGAAAAATTCACACAAGTGCAAAACTATTTACAGTCGGGAGATTGTTATCAAATTAATTTAGCGCAACGATTTATAGCGGAGTATCAAGGCGATGAATTTCAAGCTTATTTAGCTTTACGCAAAGCTAATAATGCACCTTTTTCGGCGTTTATGCGCTTTGAAAATAATGCGATCTTAAGTATTTCTCCTGAACGTTTTTTACAAGTAACAAATACCGGAAAAGTGCAAAGTAAACCAATAAAAGGTACCCGTCCAAGAAATACCAACAGTACTATTGATAAAGAAAATGCTGTTGAATTAAAAAATGCGACGAAAGATCAAGCTGAAAACTTAATGATTGTTGATTTACTAAGAAACGATATAAGTAAAGCCTGTATTGCAGGCTCCGTAAAAGTACCCAAATTATTTGCTATTGAAAGCTTTCCAGCAGTACATCATTTAGTCAGCACTGTAGAAGGACAATTAGCAAAAAATAAAAAACCAACAGATTTATTGCGTGGTGCTTTTCCTGGCGGTTCGATAACAGGCGCTCCAAAAATTAGAGCAATGGAAATTATTGAACAATTAGAACCTCATAAACGTAATATTTATTGTGGTTCGATTGGTTATATATCTGCTTGTGGTAAAATGGATACGAGTATAACTATTCGCACCTTAGTATGTCAGCAAGCATCAAACAGCAATAAAATTTACTGTTGGGCTGGGGGTGGTTTAGTAGCTGATTCAAAGGTTGACAGTGAATACCAAGAAACCTTTGATAAAGTAAATAAAATATTACCCATTTTAAATAAAATGTAAGGAATAATCTTGTGACAAAAAATGAGTTTTTACGCCGTTTTCAAATCAACTCATTAGCGCCTTCAGCTCATAAATATCGTTATGATCACACCACAAAAAATATTTCTCAGGCTAATCAGCAATTAACACAAGCAGCTGTATTAGTTCCTATAATTGACCACAAAACCTATCTCAGTGTATTACTTACCAAAAGAGCGGCTAATTTACGCAGCCATGGAGGCCAAATTTGTTTCCCTGGTGGTCGAGTTGACGACACTGATAGTGATTTTATTTTTACCGCCACCCGTGAAGCCCAAGAAGAAATCGATTTATCTCCTCAATATTGTGAAGTAATTGGTCAACTTCATCCTTATCATACAATTTCCGGTTATGTGGTTAATCCTATTGTTGCTTTTATTCCCGCTAAACTTAGCTTAAAAGCAAGTCAAGCTGAAGTAGAAGATATATTTGAAGTACCATTAGCACATTTTCTTAACAGCCAAAACACTCGTTCTGTTTGGGTGGAACAACAAAATCGACGCTACCAAGTTCATTTTATGCCCTATAATCAATATAATATTTGGGGAGCCACTGCTGCTATTTTAAAAGATTTAGCCGTTCATATAAGTTAATGCAATAATACATTTTTATCTATTATTTTAAATTTGTTGTCTAAGCCAAAAACTTTCAGTACCATTGCCGAATATAATTTTACAATAAAGTAAATTCACAATTATTAATTCAGGTTTTTATTATGATAAGCGTATTTGATATGTTTTCCATTGGCATTGGACCCTCTAGTTCTCATACTGTTGGACCGATGCGTGCCGCCAAACTATTTATTAAAAATTTAGCTAAACAACAATTATTAGAACAGGTTGATAAGGTTGACTGTGAACTGTTTGGCTCATTAGGACAAACAGGTATTGGTCATGGCACTGGCAAAGCAGTAATTTTAGGGTTAAGCGGTGAAACACCTGAAAATATTAACGTTGATGCTATTGAAGCCATTGTCAATAATGTGGTCAATAGTGAAAAGGTCATATTAGCTGGAAAATATAGTGTTAGTTTCCCAAAAAAAACGTCTATTATATATCATCGACGAAAAACACTCCCTGCGCATGCAAATGCAATGACAATTAACGCTTATCACAACAATAAAATATTACTGAGTGAAACCTATTATTCTATTGGTGGCGGGTTTATCGTTAAAGATTGTGATTTTGAAAAAGAAAAAAACAAAGCGCTTTCTTTGCATAATAATATAGAGCGACCTCATCCATTTGCAAGCGCCGATGAGTTGATCCGTGAAGCTAATGAAAAAGGTTTACGTATTAGTACCATCATGATGAACAATGAAAAATGTTTAGCTGATGAAACCACCATCCGTAAAAAATTAGTCAATATTTGGAATGCGATGCGCGACAGTGTTGAACGAGGTATAAAAACTGAAGGTATTTTACCTGGCGGTTTAAAAGTAACTCGACGCGCACCTGCCCTACATCGCACTTTATCAGTTGAAAAAAATAATGACCCTCTAGCGGCTATGGATTGGGTTAACTTATTTGCACTAGCCGTAAATGAAGAAAATGCAGCAGGTAGCCGTGTTGTTACTGCGCCCACTAATGGAGCGGCCGGGATCATCCCAGCAGTATTGTGTTATTACGACAAATTTGTAAAAACGGTTAACGATGAAGATTGTATTCGTTATTTACTAACCGCTGCGGCAATTGGCATTTTGTATAAGACTAATGCCTCCATATCTGGTGCTGAAGTTGGATGTCAGGGTGAAGTTGGCGTTGCTTGTTCAATGGCAGCGGGCGCTTTAACCGAAATTTTAGGTGGCAACCCTTCTCAAGTTGAAAATGCGGCTGAAATTGGTATGGAGCACAACTTGGGACTTACATGCGACCCTGTTGGCGGCTTAGTGCAAGTACCTTGTATTGAACGTAACGCTATGGGGGCAATTAAAGCGATTAACGCTTCTCGTCTTGCTTTACGCGGTAGCGGTACCCATAAAGTTTCTTTGGATAAAGTCATCAAAACCATGTGGGAGACTGGGAATGATATGAAAACTAAATATAAAGAAACTTCACGTGGCGGTTTAGCAGTAAATATAATTGAATGTTAACGATAAATGCGAATGTGCACTATATATGAGAAAAATAAACACTCATAAACAAAAAACTCTAGTAATTATATATTAGAGTTTTTTTGTTTATAGGAGATTTAAGAAGCTTTACATTCGATATTTTATTTTGTTGGTAGGTTCACATCAGCAAACAATGCGTCTATCTCTGCGTTATTTTTTAATAACATTGCTTTTGTGATCAAATCTCGATTCAAATGGGGTGCAAAACGTTCAATAAAATCAAACATATAGGCACGTAAAAAGGTACCACGACGAAAACCAATTTTAGTGGTACTAGCGCCGAATAAATGACTAGCATCTATGGCGACTAAATCACTATCAATTTTAGGATCTATCGCCATTGAAGCAATCACTCCAACCCCAACACCAAGACGCACATAAGTTTTAATAACATCAGCATCGGTAGCAGTAAAAGCTATTTTAGGTTCACACCCTGCATTATTGAATGCAGTATCAAGCTCCGAACGCCCAGTAAAACCAAATACATAAGTAACTAATGAATATTGGGCAATATCTTTAATGGTAATATCACGTTTATTAGCTAAAGGATGATCGGCTTTAACAATGATACTCCGATTCCAATGATAACAAGGTAACATCACTAAATCGTTATACAAATGCAGCGATTCTGTTGCAATGGCAAAGTCGGCATCACCTTTAGCCGCCGCATCACTAATTTGTACGGGTGTACCTTGATACATATGCAAAGATACTTTAGCGTATTTATTAATAAAACCTTTAATAACTTCTGGCAAGGCATAACGGGCTTGTGTATGAGTTGTCGCAATGCGCAACTTACCCTCATCTGGCTGCGTATATTCACGCGCAACCGACTTTATACCTTGAACTTTCGAAAGGATATCGCTAGCAATATTAATAACTTCTTGCCCTGCGGGGGTAACATGAGTTAAATGTTTACCGCTACGACCAAATATTTGAATACCAAGTTCGTCTTCTAACATACGCACTTGCTTACTAATTCCGGGCTGAGAGGTAAATAAATTTTCAGCAGTTGCTGAAACATTTAAGTTATTATTTAACACTTCTACAATGTATCGTAATTGTTGCAGCTTCATAAGACAGATAATTATTTTTTAGTAGATTGAAAATATATCCTTTATTAAAACGACTTTCCATATAACTTTTAGTTTTCTGTAAATAAATTTCATAAAAGATAAATTATGCGCTAGTTCTGCCCCAAATAAGACGAAAATGTTAAAAATCTGTAATAATTTTCCAGATAAAGTTTACTTAAATAATATAACCACTTAATATAAAGTTAGTTCTATGCTTTACAATACATATTTTGTAAACTGACCTTTAGCTTAGTAGAAATGAGAATTAACTATGATAGGTATAATTGTTGCTCTGATTGTGGCTTTAGTTGTTGTAGTAGTGGTTGTAAACGCTATCCAGCAACATAAAGAAAAAAAAGAAGCGGAAAAACGTGCTGCAGCTGGAAAGCAAAAAGCCATTATTGATGAAACAGAAGAATTAATACTGAGTATGGGTAATTTGCCTCCTAATCCTCCCATTATTGAAATTCTCAACCGCCGAAGCCTTAATGCAGCAAAAAAAATGTATCAAATCTTACCGATGCAAATGACAAAAAACAGAGTAAACGACTTAGAATCACGTTTAAAAGCTGCTGCAGAATTAGCACAAAGCAATCCCTTTACAGAAGAAAAATTTATTCTTCCTGATAACGAACAACATTTAGTTGCTATATTACAAACCATTAAAAAGCTTCGTATTATTTTAAAGTCTGAGCAAACAAAAGGAAAGCTAGATGCGCAAACTTTTATGCAAGAAGATTTACGTTTTGATACCATGCAATTACAAATTAGCATTGAGAGTTTAATAAAGCGCGGCACTCAAGCTTTCGATAAAGAAATGATCGGTTCAGCTCGTCAATACTTCGAAAAAGCGCTAACCACTTTAAGTAATCATGCTCATAAAAGCGAATATACTCAAGCGAAAGAAACTGAAATACATGACAAGCTTGAAGAAATAACGGCAATGCTTAAATCTTCGAATGCAGAAGATAGAGAGAAAAAAGCTAAATCAGAGGAAGATGATTTAGATATGCTTTTTCAACCAAAGAAAAAATGGTAATTATTTTATCTGTATATTATTCTTAACGTATATAATCGTTAATCAAGCCAGCATAATGCTGGCTTTTTATTATAAAGATATAAATAAAAACTAAAAAACGTGGTAAAAACTAAACCTATAATATTATCCTCTTTTTTAAGGCGCTCATTAAAAGCCTACGCCCTTAAAAGTTTACTAAGAAGTACTGGATGTGAACTATCTAGGCTTGGTCGTTCTCGAAACTGGCGTCTCATCGCAACACAGCAACAATTACAAGAAATTATTTTACTTATTGGGAGTAGCAACGAACCAAGTTGGCAGTGGCTTTGTCCAGTGTTATCTAAACATAAAGCTCAAATTAGTCACCAAGAATTACTTGATTTGATTATGCGTAAAACAGAAATCACTATTAATGAATTATTAGCTCGTACAGATTGTACTTTAGCTCAAGCAAGAAAAGCGCTAGATGAAAGTGAAGGGTTCCATTAACGCCATACCTATGACTATAAATAAACACTAATACTACAGATAGATAAGCGAGTAAAAATAAAACTGAAAGGCTATTTTCTCTTAGTTGTTGCTAAATGTATAATTGTTTGATTTTAAATAACTTTGTAGATAGTGGTTTACGTTACAAGGATGTAATTTATTAGACAATGCAGGAGCATATTGTCCTGCCGCGACAAGTTAAGCTTATTATGCTTTGTTGTGCCTCGTTTCACTCGTGACAACCTACAATAAATTTTATTTAGCAACAGTCGTGAACAACATAGCCAACTAAAAATAAAAAAGCCTCAGAAGTTATGAGGCTTTATAAAAAGGAATTGTTTGCTCAAGTAATTAGTTTGTAACTACTTTTTTGTGGTTTTTTTAGTAGTTTTACTCGCTACTTTCTTTTTAACCGTCTTTTTCTTTTCAGGTTTTTGTTCAAGCCATTTTCCATCAACAAATTTGGCTGACCAACCTGACGCTTTCCCATTAATTTCAGTCATTACATACTGTTCTTTAGTTTTACGGCTATAACGTACAATCGCTAGATTGCCATCAGCATCTTTTTCTGGGGCCTCTGCAAGATAATAAAATTTAGGAGAAATTCTATCTTTAAATCGTTTTAACTCAACTACTTTAGGTGCTCGGGTTTCACGTGAGCGAGGAAAAGTATTCGCCGCTAAGAAAATACCCGATGCGCCGTCACGAAGCACAAAATGTGCATCTGATTTTTCACATTCAAGCTCAGGCAACTGAACAGGATCTTCTTTAGGTGGCGCAGCTTCACCATTAGCTAACAACTTACGGGTGTTTTTACACTCATCGTTAGTGCAACCAAAATATTTACCAAAACGGCCTGATTTCAATTCCATTTGCGCACTACACTTGTCGCACTCTAATAATGGACCATCGTAACCTTTAATCTTAAAGTCACCAAGTTCAAGCTCATAACCATCACAAACAGGATTATTACCACAGACATGCAATTTGCGCTTTTCGTCAATTAAATAGCTGTCCATTGCGGTATCGCACTTAGGACAACGTTTCATTGCCATTAGCGCTTCCGTTTCTTGATCTTCAGCCAATACGTTAACGGCTTCTTCACCTGATACCAAGTTTATAGTAGTAGTACAGCGTTCTTTAGGAGGTAAAGCATAGCCAGAACAACCTAAAAAAACACCTGTTGAGGCTGTTCTAATTCCCATCTTACGTCCACAAGTTGGGCAATCAATGTCGACTTCAACGGGTTCATTTTGCCTCATACCACCGTCTTCGACGGGTTGATCCGCTTTTGCTAATTGTTTAGTAAAGTTTTTATAAAATTCATCGAGTACTGCTTTCCAATCAATTTTACCTTCGGCTATTTCATCAAGCTCTTGTTCCATATTGGCAGTAAAGTCATAACTCATTAATTTGCTAAAACTACCTGATAAACTTTCGGTAACAATTTCACCCATTTTTTCAGCATGAAAACGCTTTTTATCTATACGTACATAGCCACGGTCTTGAATAGTTGAAATAATCGAAGCGTAAGTTGATGGTCGACCAATTGAACGTTTTTCTAATTCTTTAACTAAAGAAGCTTCACCAAAACGCGCGGGTGGTTTAGTGAAATGCTGAGAAGGATTTAGTTGTTCAAGTGTGATTGCATCACCTACTTTTACATCAGGCAAATGCGTATCTTTATCACCCATAGTTGCACTTTGGTGTACTCGTGTCCAACCATCGAATTCCATTACTCGACCTTTAGCTTTTAAATCAAAATCGCCAGCAGTAACGGTTATGGTAGAAAGTGCATAACGAGCAGCCGTCATTTGACAAGCAACAAACTGCCGCCAAATTAAGTCATAAAGTTTTCGTGCATCTGCATCAACATTTTCTAAAAATGCACCTTCTAGTTTAACATTTGATGGACGAATAGCTTCATGCGCTTCTTGTGCATTTGCTTTGCTGCCATAAGCACGTGCTTTTTCAGGTAAATAATGATCGCCATAACTTTCACTAATAAAACCACGACACATTTCAACAGCGTCTTTACTTAAATTGGTTGAGTCAGTACGCATGTAGGTTATATAACCAGCTTCATACAAACGTTGTGCTATGCCCATCGTTCGCTTAACACCATAACCTAAACGAGTACTTGCTGCCTGTTGTAAGGTAGAGGTAATAAAAGGAGCAGAAGGCATACTTTTAGAAGGTTTATCTTCACGTTTACTCACTAAGTAATTGGAATTTTCAAGTGCAGCAACTGCTTTATAAGTGTCTGATTTATTATCTGGTTTAAATACCTTCCCAGTTTGATGAGTTACGGCAAGTGTTAGTGCTTGCTCACCTTTGGTCTTTGTATCAGCAGATATTTCCCAAAACTCTTGTGGATTAAATGCTTTAATTTCATGTTCACGCTCTACCACTAATTTTACGGCAACTGACTGAACACGACCTGCAGATAAACCACGAGCTACCTTTTTCCATAATAATGGGCTAACCATGAAGCCGACTACGCGATCTAAAAAACGTCGAGCTTGTTGTGCGTTAACACCAGGAATACTTAATTCAGTTGGTGTTGAAAAAGCTTGTTTGATTGAGTTTTCGGTTATTTCGTTAAAAACAACTCGACTAAAACGCTCATCTTCACCACCAATAATTTCTTTTAGGTGCCAAGCTATTGCTTCCCCCTCGCGATCCAAATCGGTTGCGAGATAAACATGGTCTGATTTTTCAGCAAGTTTTTTTAACTCTTCTACTACTTTTTCTTTACCGGGGAGTATTTGATAATCGGCTTTCCAACCATGTTCAGGATCAATCCCCATACGATTAACTAACGCTATTTTATCACGTTTAGCCTTATACTTAGCTTTTTCTGTTGGTGACATCTTACGCACTTCAGCAAGTGATTTTATCGCTGCTTTTTTTCCTGTGCTGCTAGTAGGCAGATCTCTGATATGACCAACACTCGATTTTACAATGTAGTCTTTACCTAAATATTTGTTGATTGTCTTTGCTTTGGCAGGTGATTCGACAATAACCAGATTTTTTGCCATCTTTATTTTTATTTCCCACTGTTCTAATGATTATTTTTATAATAGATAATCAATATATAGTGCAATATTCAAGCGAGCATTCGAATATATGTACTAAATTATGTTATTTTCTAGAATTACTATTAGATATATCTACAAATGAGTGAACTGACAAGTAAAAATTTACTGTAATTTTAAATAGCCATATTTAAAATTGACTAATTTTGATATAATGCAGAACAATCATAATAGACTTTGCAACAAAAATTAAGCGTTAAAATATAAAAAGCACAAATATCTACTAAAGTTGTAGTAGATAGATACAATAAGACCTGCATATTGATAAAACAAACACTTAATGTAGAGGATTTTCATGTCAACTCCATGGTTAACTTTTAAAAATAAAATATCACAATGTTTATGCCCACCAGGAAATGGGGTATTTACGGTAAATACTGCAAAAGAACGTAAAGCGCAATTACATCAAACGATTTATGGGCAAAGTGAAAATATTGAACCCTTATGGCGGCGTTCAGTTGAACAATTACCCAACAGTACTAAGGCAGTCATTTTAGGGATTGCCTCTGATTGTGGTGGTGGAATTTTACGCGGTGCTAACTGGGGACCCTTATTTTTACGTAGCAGCTTGATTGAACAATATCCAGAGACTAAAGCATTTGATTTAGGTGATATTCGTGTTATTCCTCACTTATTACATGATAAATATTTAAACGAGGCAACGATAAGTAATTGTCGTAAAGCACTGTATGCAGATCATAATAGTGAATATTGTGTAAGCCCACTTTCTATAACTGAAGATGTTTTACACGATTTTTATACTAATTTCCCTGATAAAGGGATTTTTGGTATTGGCGGCGATCATTCAATCAGTTATCCACTAACTAAAACTTATTTGCAAGCAAAAAAAGCGCAAGGCAAGCGTACTGCAATTATTCATTTTGATGCTCACACTGATTTATTAGTTGAACGTTTAGGTATTGATTTATGTTTTGGTTCTTGGTGTACCCACATTTTAGATGATTTATATGAACATAATCATTTAATCCAAGTAGGCATTCGCTCAAGCGGTAAGCCTAAATCGCATTGGGAAAGCACTTTTGGCGTAAAACAACATTGGGCACACGAAGTCAAAGAACTAGGCGCTAAGGTGATTGCTGAGCGTATTTTAGCACAACTTAAAAATGAAAATATTGATGAACTTTATGTAAGTTTTGATATAGACGCTATTGACGACAGCTATGTCGCCGCAACGGGTACGCCAGAGCCTGATGGCTTGATGCCAAATGAAGCAATGGAAATATTAACCCTACTGGCTAAACATTACGCTATTACAGGGGCTGATATGATGGAAATAGCCCCGTTTACCGACAGTTCAGGTGAAGGCGCAGCGAGTCGTGATAAAACGTTAGCGGTAGCCAGTGAAATTTCGGCCTTTTTGATTAATGAAATAAACAAATAACTCAATTTCAATGTTATTAATGAAAATCCCGAGCAATGCTCGGGATTTTTATTAATAAGTGTTTAACAACTTTCTATATTCTGCCTTTTATTGGATCACTATACTGGCAATACCAATAGTTTGTTTCAGTCCACTTGGCGTTTCAATGGTTACCGATAAATTACCTGATTTAGGTTCTTTCTCACCCTTAATACTCATTGAAAAAGTGATACCACCATTATGATTATCATTTGGCCAAACATTTTCCGCTCCAGAAACAACAGAGCCAGCAGAAGCGCTAAAGCTAATTTTTGTACCTGCAGGCATTGGTTGATTATGTAAATCGGCGATGGTAACTACCGCTCCACCTGTACTTTCACCGGCAATAGTTACCGTACTATCTGCAGAATCTGCTCCCGTGGCTACGGCATCAATGGTTGCATTTAAGGTAACAAAAGCATTACTACCAGACATAACCAACACCAAACTACGACGAACATTCAATGACTTTTGTGAACTACAACCATCATGAGCAGGCTGCCCATTGCTATCGAGAGCACATAACACGCCATTATATTTAGCATCATTTAATGTAAAAGTGGAATCATTATTAAAATCCTTAAGCTCTTCTAATTTACCACTTTCATTAACGTCTCCCCCTTCAGCTGGGTTGTATAAACCATCTTCATTGTAATCAACAAAAGCTTCTTTTAAATCATAAGGTAAACCAGAGATGTTTAAACCACTAAAAGCAGTAACTTCATTCGCATCAAAACGGCCATTACCGTTTAAATCAGGAAAAGATTCTTCGCCGATTGCTGTTGCCGTAATCGTTGCACGTCCACCAAATTTTTGCCCTAATGTATTACTAAATTCGGCCGGATGATTAACGATACCACTTAAATTTATATCGTTTTCGTTTCCTTCTCCATTACCTTCGCTATTATCATTATCATGAATTAATACATGCCCTTCAGGATAAGGAAATTGACTACGCCATTTAACAGTACACGCACCATTAGTGGTTGTACAAGAGGGATCAATGGAACCACCTTCTGTTGTAAAACTGACAGCGGTTCCATCAGGTACCGGATTATTAAATGCGTCAGCCATACGAGCGGTCACTTCAACTTCTGTCCCTTCGATATCCCAAGCCTCTGGATTTAAGACCGACGCAGATAAACTGAAACTGTCTTGATCAGGTACACCAGTTGAAACAACTAATAAACTTGATTGTGATGCTATTTTAGGCGAACTATCAGCAATAGCGGCTTGTACTCTAACAGTAGAAGCAACGGTACCTGAATTAACAACAGTTTGTACAATACCTTCACTATTTGTAGTTGCACTGGTTGGAATAAGTTGAATACCACCAACATTAGTATTCAAACTAAAATTAACTACCTGATTATTAACAGGATTACTATTTGTATCTAATACTTTAAATTTAACCGTCGAACTTTCAGAACCGCCCAAAGCACCGGTGCCTAAAATACCTATATTTTTTGGATCCGCAGAAATAAATTCAATACTACCCACATCGGCAGCGAGTACATTAACCGTTCCTGTTGCGGATAAATTAATACCACCCGCATTGGCTGTTACACTAATTTGATCATTTCCTACACAACCTTTGGCTAAATAAGTACTGGTTGCTACACCGTTTGAAGTAGTTACCGGCGAACTTAACGTTGCGGTTGCAGGATTAGAGCTTGTGCAACGAGAAGAAAAGTTAACTTCAACAGGCTCACTAAATAACGCGCCTTGATCATCGACAATAGACACAGCGACTACCGTTGTACCACCAGCCGAAATAGTACTTAAACTAATATCGGCAACACCTTCAGTAAAAGGGGTTCCACTGCCCATGGTTACGGTTGAAGAACCAACCACAAGTAAAGCCTGCCCATTTTCACCGCTGTTAATAGATGCGGTAACGGTACCTGCACCTAATGAGCTACCCGCTAAAATATCGACCGTTGCTTGGTTATTAGCGTTCGTAATGGCTGTTGCAATAGGAATATCGCCAACCGTTGTTGAAAAAGTAACGATTAATGGCGTAGAAATACCACTAACCGTAGCGACAACACGCCCAGGTTTGGATGAGGTAATTGTATCTGTTGGATCACCATTACTATCAATTAAAGCAACACTGATATTAATATCGCCAACAACACCGATATCGTCACCTTGAGTTTTAAAACTAATATCACTGGTTTCGCCGGTTGCTAATTTTGCCGTTACCGTACCCGCACCGCGAATATTGCCAGCGGTTAAAGTAATAGTGGCAACACCATTAGCATCAGTTAATGCGGTACCGGAACTTGGAGATAATGCGCCCAAATCACTGGTAAAAGTGACCACAGTACTAACAACGGCTTTATTTGACTGTGTCACCGTTGCAGTTACCGTTACTGGCGCTAGTCCTGTTACATTTTGATCGGATAGAGCCAAAGAAATAACAATAGGATCGGTTGTACCACCATTGCTACCACCATCTGTGCCATCGCTTAAACTACCACCTCCGCAGCTAATTAATGACATAAACAACACGATATAACTAAAACGTCGAAGTAGCTTCATGAAAGCCCTCTCCCTGATACTGAGTAATGTTATGTTAAATAATAAGTTTAGCAACTTACTACCCTATTTAGTTCATCTTAACTGATAAAAGATCAAATCGTCACTAACTTTAACCAATAAAAGACTAAATCTATATAAACTATATAGAAAATTTTGAATTTAGCTCGGAAAAATACGGTTGTTTTGCCACAATTTGCTAAACGTGTGTTCGATGGTTAGTGAAGCTGCTTTTGAAAATTTTTCAGTCAGTGATTTATGTGTAGTGTATTTAATTGCTAATACTTTACGCTTCTTACTTGCCGCTTGCAGATAATCATCACTGGTACTTATTTGATCAACTAAACCCAATTCAAGTGCTTTTGTGCCAAACCAATGTTCTCCCGTCGCAATTTTAACAATATCTAAACTCGGGCGACGTTCACCCACATAGTTCTTGAATAATATATGTGTTTCTTCAAGCTCTTCGATAAACTTGTCTTTACCTTTTTGTGTATTTTCACCAAACATGGTCACAGTGCGTTTAAATTCACCCGCAGTAAATTGTTCAAAATCAACATCATGCTTTTTCAATACACGATGAAAATTAGGGACTTGTGCAATAACGCCAATTGATCCGAGAATAGCAAACGGTGCAGAAATAATTTTATCGGCAACACATGCCATCATATAACCACCACTGGCGGCAACTTTATCAACCGCAATGGTTAACGGAATATTATTTTGACGTAGTCGATCTAGTTGTGAAGCCGCTAATCCGTAGCCATGAACCATACCGCCACCACTTTCAAGACGCATAAACACCTCATCGTTTGGAGTGGCAACCATTAAAATAGCACTAATTTCTTCGCGTAACGAGGTCACTTCTTTAGCATCAATACTACCTTTAAAATCCACCACAAATAGTTTTGGTTCTACGGTTGTATCTTCTTTTGCAGATTTTTTTTCTGTTTTTGCTTTTTCTTTCGCAAGTTTTTTATCATGTTTTTCTTTTATTTTTAATTGCTCTTTCGATAATAAACTATGATTTATTTCAGTTTCTACCTCCTCAAAATGCGCTGAAAGATCAGTGATTTCAAGTTCACCTTTTTTATGCTTTTGCTTGATGGCAGCAGCCGCAATTGACACAATAATAGCCACAACAGCTAAAACAAACGTTATTGTTTTAGCTAAAAACATCCCATACTCGTACAAAAATTCCAAAGGTTAACTCCTACTCATTTATAAATTATCTTGATTTTACACAGATATAACTCGCTAAGCTATACCCATGTAATTTGATAGTAAAACCTCAAGGTTATGATTTTTGAGGTGCTTTAGGTTTGGGTATTATTTTAGGCTTTACACAGTTAGGATGTTGGCTTGCACGATATAATTTTTGCGAAAGTTCTAAATGTGCAGACAATTGATTTATTCGGCGTTGATTAGAAGGGTGCGTTGATAAAAATTCTGGCGGTTGTGACTGACTTAATTGGGCCATATTTTGCCAAAGTTTAATACTTGCTTTAGGATCAAAACCGCTTTTAGCCATCAAATCTTGTCCAACAATATCAGCTTCGCTTTCATGGGCACGACTATAAGGCATCAACACGCCATATTGCACACCTAAGCCTAAACCTGCCATCCATAATTCTTTACTTTCAACTTCTTTGCTGGCCAACACAGTACTTGCTACCGCCAAACCTGCTTGCGCCAACCGTCCTGAAGATAAGCGTTCATTCGAATGATGTTCAATAACATGCCCTACTTCATGACCAATAATTGCTGCTAACTGATCTTGATTTTCAGTAACGTTTAAAATACCGGTATAAACACCTATTTTTCCGCCGGGCAAAGCAAAAGCGTTAATTTGAGCAGAGTCAAAAACGACAACTTCCCAATCACCATTATGTACACTTTGATCGACATTTATAGTAATCGCCTTAGCAACACATTGAACAAAATTATTCGTGGCTTTGTCTTTACTAATAGCTTCATTTTCTTTCATCTGAGCAAATGAAGTGATCCCCATTTTATCTAATTCAGAATTTGATAATAAGGTTATTTGGTTTCGGCCTGTAGATGATGTAGTGCAAGCACTTAATAGCACTAAACAACAAATAGCAGATAACGCTCCTTTTACTTTCATAAGTTTTCCTCTATTGAACACTGATTTTTATAATCCAGATTTTTAATTTGATTAATAAACGACGAAAACGCAATACTACGACAACTTTATTTTGGCAACTAGCTAATATTTACTTTTCTAAGCATTTTGGCTTCCTATAACTTTTATTTTTTATTTATGTAATGTTACTCTGATTATTTATTTTACCTAAAAATTTGGTGTTATTAATGTTTACCTTAACTGAACTAAAGCAAGCAAGCGATTTAGTACATAATGTTTTTCAAGCAACGCCTCAGTATAATTGGCCTCAATTAAGTGAAAACTTAGATTGTGAAGTGTGGGTAAAACACGAAAATCACACACCAACCACAGCATTTAAAGTAAGGGGAGGTTTAGTGTTAGTAGACGCATTGATGAAAAGCAGCACACCTCCCAAAGGATTGATTTCTGCCACTATTGGTAATCACGGTCAAAGTTTATCCTTTGCTGGTAAACGTGCTGGTTTACCCGTAACAATTGTAGTACCTGAAGGAAACAATGAGGATCAAAACCGTGCAATAAAGTCTCATGGTGCTAATTTAGTCATTCATGGCCACGATTTTGAAGCTGCCCGTCAACACAGTTTACTATTACAAGAAGATTTAGGTTATTACGCTGTTGCTCCATTTGAACGAGAGTTAGTGTTAGGGGTTGCTACATACGCATTAGAATTATTTTCAGCAGTCAAAAATCTCGATACAATTTATGTACCCATTGGAATGGGCTCTGGTATTGCTGGTTTAATTCAAACTCGCGAGTTACTGGGCTTAAACACGAAAATTGTCGGTGTAGTAGCCAAAGGTGCTCCTACTTTTGCATTATCTTATGCTGCAGGGAAAGTAATTAACACTGACAGCGCAGACACCATAGCTGATGGTGTAAAAACACGTTCACCTATGCAAGAAGCCTTTGATATAATTAAACGAGGTGCTGATCGCATTGTTACCGTAAGCGATAATGAAATTGCTAAAGCCATGTATCAATATTACTTAACCACCCACAATTTAGCAGAAGGCGCTGGCGCAATAACACTTGCCGCGTTGAATCAGGAAAAACAACTAATGCAAGGTAAAAAAGTAGGCTTAATATTAACTGGGGGTAACATTGATTATCAACGTTTTACCCAGTATATGTATAACATACAAGTGTAAATTTTATGACTAAACATTCTTCTCACTCGCATAATCATAATCACCATAACACACATGGTCATAGCCACTCGCACATCCCTAAAGACATGTCTTCAAATCGAATTGGTTGGGCATTTGTACTTAATGTTTTTTTTACCATCATTGAATTTATCGGCGGTTATTTAACTAATTCAACTGCAATCATGGCAGATGCCGTGCACGATTTAGGCGACAGTTTATCGATTGGTTTGGCTTGGATATTAAGTAAATTAAGTAAACGCGATTCCAGTAAATATTTTAGTTACGGTTACCAACGCTTTTCATTAATGGGTGCATTAATTAATGGCATGGTATTAATCGCTGGCTCTATTTGGGTGATTAGTGAATCGATTCCACGCTTACTGCACCCAGAAATGCCTGATGCCCAAGGAATGGTATGGTTAGCTATTTTAGGCGTTGTCGTTAATGGTTATGCTGCATACAAATTAAGCTCAGGAAAAACACTCAATGAGCGCGTGCTGAATTGGCATTTGATGGAAGATGTTTTAGGTTGGATTGCAGTGTTAATTGTTGCAATAACATTGATGTATATTGATTTACCAATACTTGACCCACTACTTTCAATTTTCTTTACCTTATTTATATTATTTAATGTATTAAAAAATTTAAAACTTTCCATTCGTTTATTTTTACAGGCAAGTCCAGATGAACATATTCAAGAAAATATTCATCAAGCACTTACAAAACTGGAGCACGTAAAAGAAATTCATCATTTCCATTTATGGTCACTTGATGGTGAACAGCACGTTTTAACTGCACATTTAGTATTAGATAATACTATAAATCGTGAGAGTGATTGTAAAAAGATAATGGCTGAATTAGTAGAGATAAAAGCAGAAATATCAACACGATTAAAGCCCTACAACCTGTCTCACACAACTATAGAATTTGAGTTTTATGATGAAGTTTGCCGAGATGAATAGCGTTTAAACTTTTTTACACAATAAAAAACCAGTAATGAATACTGGTTTTTATTGAGTTATTAGTAATATTTATCAATATCTTAAGATAATGAAATAATAATTATTTACCTTCGCCACACTTAGATTTAGCTTCTTTCATTTTACTTTCACCACATTTACCACCATTTTTGGCTTTCATGGCTTTCATTTTAGCTTCACCACATTTACCTTCACCGCATTTAGCTTTATGGCTTTTTTTCATTTTACCTTCGCCACATTTGCCTTCACCGCATTTAGCTTTATGGTCTTTTTTCATCTTACCTTCGCCACATTTGCCTTCACCACACTTACCACCATTTTTGGCTTTCATGGCTTTCATTTTAGCTTCACCACATTTACCTTCTCCGCATTTAGCTTTGTGGTCTTTTTCCATTTTACCTTCGCCACATTTCGCTTTTTTCCCTTCGCCACATTTGCCACTATCAGCAGCAATTGAAACATTAACGAGATCTTGCGTTGAAAAAGGATTAGATTCAGCTTTTGCTGAACCACTAGCAAACACAGCTAATAATAATGCACTACTTAATGCTAATAATGATGATTTTTTAATTAATTTCATTTTGTTTCCCTAAAATTTTTAATAATGTTACAACACGTTATATAACTTTCTACAAAGACCATCAAGTTATAAAATAAATTTCGTAAAAATTAATAATTTTTATTTTGATGAAGGAACACTTAGAATAACACTTTAATTATTATTTAAGAATGTAGATGAAATCTCACGTTAGTCAAATTATTTTAGCGCCAATGGAAGGCGTTTTAGACGCATTAATGAGGGAACTTCTCACCTCTCTTAATCCTTTCGATTTATGTATCACAGAATTTATCCGAGTTGTAGATCAATTATTACCTGAGCGTGTCTTTTATCGGATGAATCCTGAATTACACAATGGCGGAAAAACTAAATCAAATACCCCAATTAGGGTACAACTACTTGGACAAGATCCGAATTGGATGGCAGAAAATGCAGTTAGGGCTATTACTTTAGGCTCTAATGGCATAGATTTGAATTTTGGTTGCCCCGCAAAAACGGTTAATAAAAACAAAGGTGGTGCTGTTTTATTAAAGTCACCTGAAACAATTTATAAAATTGTAAATAATGTAAAAAATTCACTTGAACGCAGTGAAATTGTTAGTGTAAAAATAAGATTAGGATTTGATGATACTTCTTTATTAAACGAAATAGTTGACGCCATAGTCCAAGCTAACGCGGATTTATTAACAATTCATGCACGAACAAAGGTACAAGGTTATCGTCCGCCAGCATACTGGCATCATATAGGTGAAATATCAGAGAAATATCCCATTAAAATTATTGCTAATGGCGAAATATGGAATGCTACCGACGCATATAATTGTATCACACAAGCAAAAACAACTAACTTAATGTTAGGTAGAGGTGTATTAGCACTGCCAAATCTTGGCAGTGTAATCAAACACCACGCTCAACAATTAACCTGGGAACAAATGCGTAATGTGCTTTTACATTATTGTGATTTAGAATTGTCAGGGTGCAAAAACTTCTATTTTTCGAGTCGATTAAAACAGTGGTTACGTTATTTAAAAGTGCAATATCCGCAGGCGGAACAGCTATTTAACCAGATAAAAACATTGAAAGATAAAGATGAAATAAAAGTTAATATAAAACAACTCTGTGGAAAATTAGTTTTAAAGTAGAACCGCCTTTACTTATATCTATAATGAAAAAACCAGTCAAAGGACTTAATGCCGTTCACTTAAGGTGAACGGCCTTTTTATTTCTAGCATATCGTTGTGGCCTAGGTTTGACTTGTCGAGGAAATGTACGCTCTCGCCGCGCAGGTAAAATAAGACTTTCCGTCATACAATA
>Ga0316203_1000837_pt1 | contig 28650 bp, 19 predicted proteins | sample 6monrhotite_MG_FD_204940 | JGI IMG/M metagenome (GOLD analysis project Ga0316203, IMG submission 204940) | Microbial mat bacterial communities from mineral coupon in-situ incubated in ocean water Damariscotta River, Maine, United States -... | ecosystem: Environmental > Aquatic > Marine >... | reverse complement strand
CAGGGTCGCAGGCTGCGCTTGGGTGTTCGTTGTCGGACGATCTTGACTTTACTTTGGGGGGTGTGGATGCGGTGATGATGCTTCGGATTCAGTTTGAGCGTGGGGGCGGCGGGGTGCTTGCTTCGACGCGGGAGTACCACGCTCGGTACGGGATGAGCGAGGCGCGAGCGGGGATGATGAAAGAGGGGGCGGTTGTGATGCATCCGGGGCCGATGAACCGGGGGGTGGAGATCGCGGCGGCGGTTGCTGACGGGGAGAGATCGGTTGTGTTGGATCAGGTGGGCAACGGGGTGCTGGTGCGCAAGGCGGTGCTTGCGAAGGCGTTGAGCTAGGTTGTCGATTTAAGAGTGTTGGATGGCGGGGACGCTTTTTGGTGGGGTGGTCTGGCTTTTGTGATCGAAGATCCACCAGCGTGTTTTGGGGAAGCGTGCATCGAGGACATCGAAGAGTTCGCGTGGGATTGTTGGGAGCGATGCGGGTTTGTTGTGGATGTGTGTGATTGTGCCTGTGCGGGTCGCGGGGTCGAGGCGTCCTTGGGCGTAGATGCCTTGGGCTTGTGCGCTTGGGGGTGGGGTTGCGATGAGTGCGCAGGAATGGAGTATGCCTGCTGCGTCGATCCACCAGATGAGTTGGTTTGCTGAGACCATATCCGGACCTTTCCTTTGATGGGATCGGTCGATGAGGGGGCGGGCTCAAGGGGGAGTTGAGAGATGTTGGACTTGGGCGCCTGGATTTGGTGATTAGTGTGATTGAGAGGCCGATATGGCGGGTGTAGAGGGGAGTTTTTTGAGGGGAGGGGGTGTGATGGGGCGGTATGGCTTGACCTTGGGAGCGGGGTCACTACGATGGTGGTCCCGGCTTTCTTGGCGGGAGACAACTCGTGACGGGGACGTAGCTCAGTTGGTAGAGCGCTTGCATGGCATGCAAGAGGTCGAGAGTTCGATTCTCTTCGTCTCCATTTACAAAAAACGCCTTTGGCTTGATGCTAAGGGCGTTTTTTGATGGAGTGACTAAGTTGGCAATTTGGGTCTTGACCCGCTCTGACCCGTTTGCTGACCCGCTAGGTGTGATGATTGAGACAATTAGGTATGAGTTTGGGATTCGATGTTGTTTCGGATAGAATCAACATGGGGACAGAGATGTGTCTTGGTTCCCAGTTGGGATAGACATGACTGAAGACCTCGAAACACCAAAGTTTCCAAAGCTCGATATCAATGCGGTATCAAGGACGACATTCGCAGCCGCTCAGAATGCGGTTCCGATCATCAAGCGAATCTCAATCATCAATGAGACTGAGCAAGAGTTCAAGAAATTGAAGTTGACGATGAAGCCTCAGCCCGCTTTCTGTAAATCGAAAGAATGGACTATTGATCGCATACCTGTTGGTGAGGATATTCAACTTGGCGATTTGCAAGTAACTCTCGATTTCAGTGTGCTTGATGGGCTAAATGAAGCCGAGTATGGTCAGCTTACTTTTTGTTTGTATTCTGAAGATGAGTTGCTCAGTGAACAAGTGGTTCCAATTGAATTACTGGCTCGTGATGAATGGGGCGGTTCTGCTGAGATGTCGCAGATTTTGGCTGCATTTGTTTCACCCAATCATGTGCAAACTGCTTTCATTTTGAAAGAAGCATCAAGGCTGCTTGAGCGAGATGGTCATAGCGGTGCATTGAACGGATACCAATCTAGCGACCCTAGTAGAACATACATGCTTGCGGCTTCGATTTGGTCAGCTGTGAGCGGGATGGGGCTGTCATATGCCCAGCCCCCTCGCTCGTTTGAAAAACAAGGTCAGAAGATTCGTGACCCAGGTCTTATCGCTGAAACGGGACTTGCTACCTGCTTAGATTCGGCATTATTCTTGGCGGCAGCATTCGAAGCTGTAAAGCTCAATCCGGCAATCATTTTTACGAAGGATCATGCGTTTGTAGGAGTTTGGCTTGTCGATAAGACATTCCCTATGACCATTGAGTCGGATGTTACAGAAATTCGAAAGGCAATCAATTCAAGAGAATTCTTGACCTTAGAGACAACGCTGTTGACTCAGCGTCCTGTGGTTGGATTTGAACAAGCAAAATCTAGTGGGAAAGCTCAGTTATCTGAAGACAGAGAGCATGAGTTTCGGATGGCTGTTGATATCGCTCGTGCTCGTTCAGCTGGAATTAGACCGCTCGCAAGCCATCAAGCAAATATAACTACAAGTGACTCCGTTGATGATACTGTCGCTCCTGCGTCATTGCCAAAGCTCCCAAGTTTTGACATGTTGCCAGCAGACATTGCTGAAGAGCTCCCCTCGGATCCTTCTGGTCGCTTAGAACGATGGCAAAAGAAGTTGCTTGATTTGTCTCTGAGGAACCGCTTACTGAATTTTTCTGAGACACGTCAAACCCTCGGCTTTGTCTGTGCAGATGTTCCATCTCTTGAAGATGCCCTAGCGGACGGCAAGAGATTTCGAGTGATATCGCTCAAGGATGAAAATCCAGTTGGAAATCGTGATCCCAAGCTGTATCGGCAACAAACGGGACGGGATATACAAAGCGACTTCGCCGCCAGTGCGTTTGAGAAGAGTCAGTTGTGTGCCGTTCAAACAGGGAAAGAAACAAAGTCAAGGCTGACAACGCTGTATCGAAAAGCAAAGAGCGACATGGCCGAGGGGGGGACAAACACTCTGTTTATGGCAGTAGGTTTTTTGCGATGGAAAAAATCGGAAAAAGAGGAACGAGTTTACCGGGCTCCATTGCTTCTTTTGCCAATAAAGCTGAGTCGTAGATCAGCTCAATCGAGCTACTACATTTCGCATCACGAAGATGATGTCCGTTTTAATCAAACACTTCTTGAGATGCTTGAACGTGATTTTGGGCTGATCATACCCGCCCTTCGTGGGGAGCTTCCAACGGATCAGTCGGGCTTGGATATCAAACAGATTTTCGAGATCATGCAGCAAGCTGTGCGTGAGGTTCCTGGATTTGAAGTGATTGAAGACATTTCAATTTCTACATTCTCATTCGCAAAATATTTAATGTGGAAAGATCTTGTAGACCGCACCGATAGTTTGAAAACAAATCGATGAGTCAGGCACTTGCTTGAGAATCCAACCGAGCGATTTCAAAATGGCGGGGATGATTTTCCTGAACCCCGTGATGTCGACGAAAGAATCAGCCCGAGCAGTGTTTACACACCACTGCCAGCGGATAGCTCACAGCTTGCTGCAGTTGTTGCGGCTCAAGCGGGCAAGGATTTTGTTATCATCGGCCCTCCAGGCACGGGCAAGAGTCAGACCATTGCCAATATGATCGCTCATTGTTTGGCTCATGGAAAAACAGTTTTATTTGTCGCTGAAAAATCAGCCGCACTCGATGTTGTGTATCGAAGGCTCAAAGCCTACGGCTTGGCTGATGCTTGTCTTGAACTTCACTCGAACAAAACAGATCGAAAATCGGTGATTTCCCAACTAGGACAAGCATGGGATCGTGCGGCAAAAGATACTGACGAAGAGTGGGTTCGACTAACTGAAGATTTGAAAGTGAAACGGGATAAGCTGAACGAGTATGTACACGAGCTGCACAAGAAAGGCAGTCATGGGTACAGCGTCTTCGATGCAATTGGGTCTCTGTCAGGATCAGAAGCGGTTTTCGAGTTGTCGTTTGCAGGCGTGAATGCACATGACGAGAAGAGTTTCTCTTCTTTGGTGGCGTTGGCAGAACGAATAGGGTTGACATACTCGTCGATTTCTGATTGCACTGCTCTTGATGGTGTGGAAAAAACAGAGTGGTCATATGCATGGCAAAAGGAACTTCTTGAATATGCCGAGGCATTTGATGTAGAGACTAAGAACTTGGTGAGTGCGTGTCATGCGTTTGAAAAATCGATAGGACTGACACCAGATGAGCTTGTTTCGAATTCTCGTCTTACAGCTCTCATGCATTTCGCCAAATCAATTGGCGGTATAGCTAAAAATGATTATCGTGTTGCACTGAGGGGGGAGTTTGAAGCTGTTGTTTCAGGGATTGATGATCTTGAGCAATCAGTTAGCACATTCCGCAAGCTGCACTCCCAGCTCACAGCCAGCTACGAAGAAAAAGAGTTTTCACGGATTCCACTAGATGAGATTGATCGAGATTGGCGACAGCAGAATGCGAAACTATGGCCATTTTCATTGTTGGGAAAAATGCGAGTAAAAAAACTGCTACAGAGTTATGCTGCTGATGGTTCAGTTGACCCTGATAGCGAGATACCTTTATTGAGGGACTTGCAAGAGACTTATAGTGCAATTTCAGCCAGTCCACTGACATGTCTTCCGAATTTTGAGGGAGTACAAAGCAATTTTAATAACATGCGAGAATATTTGGACAAAGCATCGGACTTGAGAAAGTCGGTAGCAGAAATCGAAAGACTTGCCAAAATCACAAGTGATCAACTTGTAGACTTTGAAACTGTGGCAAAGTTGGGCGGGGATTCATCTGAAGTAGCAAAATCGGCAACAAATCTTCGATTGGCAAAGGCTAGCTTTGATCAGGCCGGAAAGACGTTTGTCGCAAAATCAGGCGGGCCGATTAAAGCGTCTTCTCTTCAGAGAGTCATTCAACTTCTTTCAGATATAAAAACAAACTCGAATCGGCTTCAGGACTGGGTAAAATGGTCGGAAGTGAAACAGGAAGCGAAAGCTCGTGGATTGGATTCACTTACAGAGGCTCTTACTGCAGGGCTTATTCAGGATTCCGGTAAGGAGTTCTGTGTTGCCTACTTTAGCTGGTGGCTCCCCTTAGCTATTGACGAGAAACCTCGGCTTCGTAGTTTTGTGCACTGGGAACAAGAAGATCAGATAGAACGATTTAGGGAATTAATTTACTCCGTGCAAGAACTTGCAGCAAGTCAGGTTCGCCATGCGGTTTCGCATGGGTTGCCAACTCGTGATGGCGTTCCAAGAAAATCTGAGTTGGGAATGCTTCGTCATCAACTTGGGTTGCAGCGGCCACGCACATCTATTCGAGAACTCATCCAGGGTATGCCTACTACATTCACTCAACTGACCCCATGCGTTCTCATGTCTCCATTGTCTGTCGCACAATATCTTCCGGCAGATCACGCATCGTTTGATATGGTGATTTTCGATGAGGCGTCACAGATCACAACTTGGGATGCTGTTGGGGCGATTGCACGAGGCAAACAATCGATTATTGTTGGGGATCCAAAACAGCTACCGCCTACAAACTTCTTTGGGCGAACAGATGATGAAGAAGACGATGAAACAGCTTTTCATGAGCGAGATTTATTGAGTATTTTGGATGAGGCGACAGCGGCAGGGCTTCCGCTACATCAACTTAACTGGCATTACAGAAGTCGTGATGAGGGTCTGATTGCTTTCTCGAATCACCACTATTATGGTGAACGACTCGTAACCTTTCCTTCGCCTAGGACAGCATCTGACGCAGTCCAATTCCATAAGGTTCCAGGCATCTACGCACGAGGGTCAGGTCGAACGAATGAAATTGAGGCTAAAGCCATTGTCGAGTTCGTCACAACGAGACTCAAGGATTGGATAAAACTTGATGAAGCGAGCCGCAAAACACTTGGGGTAATCACGTTCAACGCACCTCAACAAGAGTTGATACTGGACCTTCTTGATACCGTACGCAGAAAGTCGCCCGAGTTAGAGTGGTTCTTCGATGACGAAAGAGAAGAGCCGGTCATTGTGAAGAACCTTGAGAATATTCAGGGTGACGAACGTGATGTCATGGTCTTTTCAATAACATTTGGACGTGATATCGCTGGAAAACTCAAGATGGATTTTGGGGCCATCAATAGAGACGGCGGAGAAAAGCGGCTCAATGTAGCTGTTACTCGTGCTAAGTCTGAGTTTCATGTGTTCACATCCATTTTGGCAGAAGATATTGACACCAACCGTGGCAAGGGCTTGGGGGTTATGCATCTGAAGAACTATCTTGAGTACGCACAGCGAGGTTCAATCGCACTCCCTGCCATGGATGAAGGATCTCTTGGTCCTGCAGAGAGTCCGTTCGAAGAATCTGTTGCTGAGTCTCTCCGTTCTTTAGGTTGGGAGGTTCGAACTCAAATCGGCGTCTCTGGGTATCGGATTGATCTAGCTGTGGTTCATCCAGATCATGCTGGTGCATTCCTTGCTGGTATTGAATGTGATGGGGCAACATACCATAGTTCGGCGACTGCTCGTGATAGGGATGAAATCAGAGAAGGTGTTTTGAGAAATCTTGGGTGGGAGATTCTTCGTATATGGTCAACAGATTGGTTTATGCGATCTGGTCAGGCAACGGAGCGGATTGATGATAATCTGAAGACTCTTCTTGTGGAGAGTCGTGCCAAAATGGAAAATGATGAATCACCCTCTTCTACAGATTCAGATTCTGTTGATGACAACCCTGAAATCACAGTTGAGGATAGTGCTTGTGAAACATCCAGTCTGCCAGAGCAAGTTTCGAAACAATTTGATTCCGACCATAGTGATGAGCCCAACGCAGTTGATGAAGAATCAACTAAATCAAGTGAGCTTGCTCTTGATCCAGAACAGTTCTTTGAATGGGGGTATACACAGATACTCAAGGCTCTTGTGACGGAAGTTGTTCAAGAACAAGGCCCAATTCGTGACACACTCCTCTTTAGAGCCATTGCCCGTCGGCATGGTTGGCAGCGTGCAGGTCGTCGTATCCAAGAGCGAGTTATTCATTGCCTCGGTAACAACGAACGTCACAAAGAAAATGAGAGTGTCTTTGTTTGGGCGAAGGCCTCTTACAAAGCAATAATCCCATATCGATCACATCTAGATAGGGGGCCACGAGATATACCTCAAGCAGAAATCTTGGGGTTGATTTCAGATAATCCTGGATTGGTATCTAGCGAAGATCCGGCACGAGAAATAGCTCGATTGATTGGGCTTGGGAGGTTGGCAGAAGATACTCGGGGTTATTTCGAAGGGTGCATTGACAAGTTCAATAGTTCAAGGTGAAGTCCAAGCGGGTCTATCTGGAACCGTTTTTAGCAACTAAACACTACTTACTTCAGCTTAGTGGCGTTTTTTGATGGATACTGAGAACTGACGATTTTGGGATTAACCTGTTCTGACCCGCTTGCTGATCCGCTTTGAGTCCAAACGAGTCCCCAATAGAGTAAGTGGTATCCGCTACGCTCCGCAGCAATTTGATGGCGCATAGGGAATCGGATGCTCTATTATTGACTGTGGCACAAATCATGAGAGTGGGTCGCCCCCCCATACTGTCCATGTTCGTCACAGGGAAGGAATAAGTATGAATGATATCATTTGCCCGCATTGTCAAAAAGCGTTCAAAGTTGACGAAGCTGGGTATGCGGATATTCTGAAGCAAGTACGTGACAGTGAGTTCGAGCAGCAGTTGAATGAACGACTTGAGCTAGCTGAGAAGGACAAACAGAGTGCCGTTGAGCTTGCCATTAGCAATGTCCACAGCGAGATGCAGAAGAACGCATCTGCCAAGGATGCAGAGATTCAAGAGTTGAAATCTAAACTCGACGCCAGCGAAGTGGAGCAGAAGCTAGTTGTAACGGAGGCCCTCAATGCTATTGAAAAAGAGCGTGACGCGCTTGCTAACGAGTTGGAGAAGGCCAAGCGTGACGCCGAGGCCACAGCCAAACTCGCCGAAGTACAACTCGCCAAAGAGTTGCAAGAGACCACTGCTACAAAGGATGCTGAGATACAGAGTCTTATGGCCAAGCTCGACGGTAACGAAGTCACTCAAAGGCTAACCGTGAGTCAGGCCGTGAGCGCCGTAGAAAAGGAGCGGGATGATCTGAGGAGCAGCTTAGAGCGAGCCCAGCTTGAGAAGCAGCTTGGCGAACAGTCCCTGAAAGACAAATACGAAACACAGATCAAGGATCGTGACGATGCGATTGAACGCCTGCGAGATATGAAGGCAAAGCTATCGACCAAGATGGTCGGCGAAACCCTCGAACAGCATTGCGATACGGAATTCAACCGTATCCGGTCAACGGCCTTCCCATACGCCTATTTTGAAAAGGACAACGATACTTCATCGGGCAGCAAGGGCGATTATGTATTCAGGGACAAGAACGAGGTAGGAACCGAGATCGTCTCGATTATGTTTGAGATGAAGAATGAGAACGATACCACTGCGACGAAGAGGAAGAACGAAGATTTCCTCAAGGAGTTGGACAAGGACCGCACCGAAAAGGGCTGCGAGTATGCGGTGCTTGTGTCGCTGCTCGAACCCGACAGCGAGCTGTACAACTCCGGGATCGTCGATGTGTGCCACCGCTACCCCAAGATGTACGTTATCCGACCGCAGTTCTTCATCCCGATCATCACGCTGTTGCGTAATGCTGCGCTGAAGTCGCTCGAATACAAAACCGAGCTTGCATTGGTCAAAGCCCAGAACATGGATATCACCAACTTCGAGGACACGCTAGAGCAGTTTAAGACAGGGTTTGCCAGAAACTACGACCTCGCCTCCCGGAAGTTCCAGACTGCGATTGTCGAAATCGATAAGTCTATTGATCACTTGCAAAAAACAAAGGATGCCTTACTCAGCACAGACCGTAATCTCCGTCTTGCGAACGACAAGGCCCAGGATGTCACCATCAAGAAGTTGACCCGTAAAAACCCAACAATGGCTGATAAATTCGCACAACTGGACAAGGGCGGAACATCTGATGCTGGTAATTAGGTGGAGCCGGTCAAAAAATCGGACGCTCGCCGAGACTTGGGATGCATTGCTGCCGAAGTTGCTCTCTGGGGACATTCGAGTTGCTGAACCGTATGTCGTGGAGGTGAACACATGATCACGAAGGTGACCAAGCTACGACTCCCTGGTGTCTTTCGAGCATTTGATTGGCCTGGTAGTCTTGACGAATTCTCGAAGTACAACCTGATCTATGGCTGGAATGGGACTGGCAAGACTACCCTCAGCAATGTGTTTCGAGCCATCGAACTTCGACAAAATCTCCCAGATGACAAGGAAGCAGTCCTCCAGACTACAGATGGCATACTCCAGTCAGATCAGTTCACTGATTGTGTGTTGCCAGTCAAGGTTTTTAATCGAGAGTTTGTTGCCGTAAGCGTGTTTCCCGTTCAAGGATCAGCCGAATTGCCTCCGATCTTCGTACTCGGTGAAGACAATGTCGAGAAGCAGAAGCAGATCGAAGAATTCAAGGAGCAGCTTACACAAGCCGGTTCAAAGCGGACAGTAGCAGTAGCTGCAGCCGACATTGCAGATGAGAACTTTGAAAGTTATTGTACAAAAGCCGCTCAGGCCATCAAGGATATGCTCCGGGCTCCGAATACGACGCATCGCTACAACAATTACAACAAGGCGAACTACAAGGATGACATAAAGAAAATTCTAGAAGCAGATGAAGTTGAGAAGCACTTACTGACAGACGAAGACTCTGACACTGCTAGGGCGGAGTTGACAACGATTGCAAAGCCATCGATTGCAGAAATTGAGAGTCCCGACATCCATCTCGAAAGTGTCCTTCAACAGACACGCACAGTCCTCAGTAAGGCGGTCGTGCGAAATGCGATCCAGGCTCTCAGCGATTCATTGGACATGGAGCAATGGGTAGACACAGGTTTGAGACTCCACGAAGAGAAAGAGGCAACACGCTGCTTGTACTGCACGAATCAGATTCCAGCCGAACGGTTGGCGGCCTTGGAGGCACATTTCAACGATGAGTATGAGCAAGCTGTATCAGGCATCAATACGCTCCTTGATTCAGCTCGGGCTAACCTAAATCAGATAAATAATCTTGAACTCCCGGACGCAGCCCGTCTGTTTGCTCATTTGGTGCCGGAGTACGAGTCGGCGATAGCCAGCTATGCCGACACTAATAAGTTGGTCAATGAGTGGTTAAAGAATGCAATTGTATTTATCGAGAAGAAACGGGGGGCACTAAACGAGGCGTTGGAGTGTCCGCTTGACGATCCGCCGACCATAAATGACGTTATCGAGTCGATCAATGTTTCTCTCAAGAAGCACAACGAGTATGGAGAGAATATCGAAGACTCGATAGCAGCCGCTCGTAACCGAATGGCAAATGGCGCATTGGCTCGGTCAGTAACTGAGTATCAGGAGTTGCAGGAAGAGATCAAGGCGAAAGCCAATACGAGAGATGAATTAATTGAAGAAGTGTCTGTTTTGACGGAGGATATGAAGAGTCTTGAGGCAGACATCATCGAGCATCGTCGTCCGGCCGAAGAACTAAATAAATCCCTTCGTCGCTATCTTGGTCATAGCGAGTTGTCCCTTGATCCAACGGATACGGGTTATTGTATTACACGTAATGGAGAGCCTGCGACCGATCTAAGCGAAGGTGAGCGAACAGCCCTTGCGTTGCTGTACTTCCTGAGGTCCCTCAAAGGGAAAGACTTTGCACTCAGCCAGGGCGTTGTCGTTCTTGATGATCCGATATCAAGCCTGGATCAGTCTGCGATGTTCGCAGCATTCGGTGCAATCAGGGAGCATGTGCAACAAGCGAAGCAAATCGTGATCCTGACCCATAACTTCATGTTCCTCCGCTTAGTTAGGGAGTGGTTTAGCAATCTGCGTGGACAAGAGAAGAGGCAAAAGCGATTTTTTATGCTGAAATGTATTGCTTCAGACGAAGGGAGGGTCTCTGAGCTATCTCCACTCGACCCTTTATTGCTCAATTTTGAGTCTGAGTATCACTATCTCTTCAGCGAGGTATATGCCCTCGCAATCGGCCCTGCACAGGAGCGGCTAGAGGTTTATTTCAATGCCCCCAACATGTCCAGACGGCTGCTGGAAATGTTCCTCGCATTCAGTGTCCCGGACATTGGGGACAGGTCGCTGTGGGAAAAGATGCAGAGTGCTACTGGAACCGGAGAGAATTCATTGGAAGAGGCGACACTGTCACGGATTTATAGATATGTACAAACTCATTCGCATAGCGATGCGATTGGAGATGCGGATGAGGATTTGACCATGTTGGCAGAAAGTCGGAGCGTACTAAATGACTTGTTTCGGCTAATGAAATGTGCGAACGAGGATCATTGCAGTAGAATGATTCGGCGGTGTTACCCGCAGGTGGTCCAAGAATGAAGCGATTTGTTGAGTTGGCCTAGCTAGCCAGAAATAACAAGTCCGCTTTTTTGCGAGTTCTTGTCAAAGGGGCATATTTGAAAAGCTCTTTGGTTATTCATGCTCTCAGAACGATCAAGACTACAGCAACTGATTTTCTTCAGGCTCAATCGACTCGCCCATTTTCAGTATCGCCATGTCCAATCGTTTCCAATCACGCTCAGCATAATGACGCTTTAAGCCCTTCTCAGAATGACCCAAAAACATCTCAGTAACAGCACTATCAATGATTTCAATCTCACTCGCTGCCGTCTTCCTCAACGAATAAAAGCCACGATGGTTGGGCATCTTGGTCTTTTTCATCAATCGAAAGAAGGCAGAACGGATAGCATCAGTTCGTTTGAACTTGTCATCGATGAAATATTCTCTGACAAGGGGATGACCTGATTTGGACAAGAAGACTCGGGCCCCGGGTTCTCCATCAAGATTGCCATGCCGTTTGAGCATCTCAACAGTCAGGGGCCATAAAGCGAATTCGCAATGCACGCCGGTCTTGGTTCTCTTCCGCACAATCCGTTTTTCGCTCATTTGGATTTCAAAAGTCCGAAGTGACGAGATGTCCGTTTGACCCATACCACAGTTCAATGCCAGCAGCATGTACATCTTGGTTCTTTCGCTTGCTGCTGAGTAGAGGGTGTGTATCTCTTCCCGAGAAAAACGATTGACTGTTGGTTCAGGGATGGTGATCTTGGCGTATCCATCAAGATTCCTTGGAAGAGTTTCAATCAAGGCCATCTGGTATCCCCACTTGATCATCAGCTTGACGATGTCCAACCTCGACTTCGCAGTCCACGGTGAAATGCTCTTGTCTGTTGCTGCTGAAACGGGTAATGCCAGGACATGATTTCGGTAGTCATCAAGAATCATTTCATTGAGCTTGAAGAGCGACAAGTCAGTTTGGAGATAATCAACGAAGTGACAAACTGAGATTCTGATCTTCTCGAACCATGTCGCAGAGATGTCGCCTCGTTCATAACGGGTAAAGCAGCTCTGCAAATACTTCTCGCCAAAGTCCTCGACAGTCAGTTTCGCTACTTTGATTTCGATTGGTTGTTTGGTTTGGATTTCCTCTAGGAAATTGAGGTATCGAAGTTCGGCATCCTTGTACGAACGATTCACGCTCTTTGGATTTACAGATCCGAAGTATCGCATCTTGCCATCGATCTGTTTTCTCCATCTTCCATCGCTCGATTTTGTCAGTACTCTTTTCATCGCATCAGTCCTTTGATTGCACACACGAGAGGCGATTCACTCCTATTTGTCAAGTGATTTGCGTACAAATCGCCTTCCCTGTATTTGAACCGATTGATCCTGATCCTTTGTTTGAGACGACTCATGTCGAGCTGCTTGAAGCCATGCATCAAGATCAGATGGCAAGATGAATGTCATCGCTCTCGCACCAGCTCCACAAACTCGCACAGACGGCAAGCCTTCATTGCTGACCCAACGGCGAACAGTCTTTGCTGAAACGCCACACGACGCAGCGACGTCCTTCACAGACAAGGCTGCTCTTCCATTTGCCCATGCTGGAGTTGATGGACAAGGTTCGGAGTTGGAATGGCTTGAGTTGTTTGGCTTGAGGCTTGAAGGCTCGGTCATTGCCGAATCAATCTTTCGATTCTGAGAAAGCTCGGCTCTTGTCCGACTAATGCTTTCTCTAACGAAGGCCATTGTACTGGAAAAGAGCTACACCTCCAAATGGGAAATATGCTCGGTCCATGAAAGCCGATTTTGCGTTTTCAAATAGCTAGGAGTCCCTAGATGTGTAAAGGGGGGTATGGCGGGCTACCCCATTGCGAAGAAAGATGGGTGCTATGAAAGGGCTGATTTCAGAGCTGCTCAACACCGATTCACTTCGATATCTGATGACTTGCAGAAGCAAACAAAGCACACTGCAAGGAGCAAAAAATGTTGAGTTCAGAAGTGTCCAGAAACCGTCGTCTGGGTGTCGAAATAGAAGTAACCATTCCATTGGTTGGCGGCGGCCAATCGAGTGATGTGAGGCGAGTTATTGCCCAAGTCCTCTCTGCCAATAATATTTCCGCCGTTGCTCGTGGTTATAGCCATCGCCCCGTTCCTGATGGTGCTGATGTGTGCGTTGAATATGATTCATCTGTTCGTGGTGAATCAAGATTTCAAGGAATTACATGGATCCCGATTGAGGTCAAGACCCGGATACTCACCGGAATGGATGATTACGAGCGAGTCGTTTCACCAATGATTGACGTTCTGAAATACCTCGGAGCAAGGGTAAACTCAAGCTGCGGCTACCATATCCATGTCGAGCTGTCTGAGGCCAAAGGTCGGCCCGCTGTCATTCGTTCCTTGTATAATACAATTCACAGAAATGAAAATGTGATATTCGGATTGGTGCCACCAAGTCGGCTGACGAATCATTTCTGTCAGAAGCTCCCAGATATGCCAGGGCGTCTTGCGGATTGTCGCACGATGGGATGCTTCAAGTCTGAGCTCCAGAGGCTCACACGGTCGTCGGGTGTCAACTGGACGCATATGTGGGGTTCCGAACCAAGGGTCGAGTACCGATACGCTTCATCCACCCTCAATGTAGAGAAGGCAAGGCATTGGGCGAGACTGATGCTTCGAATGACTGACCATGCATGCACACGCACATGCAAGTCGACGAAAGTTCAGCTCCCAAACGAGCGTGCGAGTCTTGAGAAAATGCTGACCACGCTTGGCTTGAAGGTGAACTCAAAGGTTTACTCGAAGGTTGCACCAGAGTTGAGAGACACAGGGAAGTTCCTTCTTCGTCGATGGAAAGAACTCAATGGAGATCAAGAGCACTCTTTGAGTCGTAGTCGTCGAGGATCAGCACTCGAACCTGTTGCAATGGCTTGTTAAACAATCAGATCTCAAGGCTCAAGCGTTGCTTGGGTCTTTGTTTTTGAGGGCTCAGGCCACTCATCTTATTCCCAAAGTGTGCAGCTCAGGATTGCTGAATAACGCCAGAATAACGATTTGTTCCAGCGTGAAAAACCGCTCGTCATAAAAACACGAGCTAAGTCACGGCGGTTGTGTTCCTGTAATTCTTATTGTCGTGAATACCTGCTTTTAGAAGGATACAACTAGAAAATGTCAGGTTTGTCAGTTTTTGAACCGTCCTGGCTTGAAGTGTGGGAGTTCCAGGCGTGTGGTGTGTTTGTCAGCTTTATCACCGAAAAGTGAAAGGCTCAAATGGGAGGTAAGGAGATCATCAATGACGAATACAAATCAGTCTGTTCAAACCATTCCACCAACTCTCAATCATGTCATCGGACAACAGAAGGTCATCGCCAAACTCAAGATCGCTGTGGAAGCATCGTTCGCTGATGGAGACCCGCTTCCGCACTGCCTATTTTCGGGGCCGCCTGGAACTGGTAAAACAATGCTATCTGTAGTGTTAAGCCAGGAGATGGCAGGCGAGTTCCATGAGATTCTTGGGCAAACAATAACCTCTCCTCAAGCTCTCAATGGATTTCTGATGAGTCCTGAATCGGCCAACGCAATCCTCATAATTGATGAATGTCATGAGATGAGTCCATGGATCCAAACTGCTCTCTACAAGGCGATTGAAGAGGGTTGTGTGTTCCTTGCTAATGAGATGCAGCAGAAGGTACAGAAGCTAAAGCTCCAACCGTTTACGCTCATCCTTGCAACGACTGATCCTCAACGATTGCTACAACCGCTTCGGGATCGAATCAAGCTCAACTGTCAGCTTCGAAGGTATACCAGCGATGACATTCAACTCATTCTCCGCCAGAAAATTTCGCAGATTGGATGGGATGTCGAGGATGAAGTCCTTGAACAGATTGCCAATCGTTCCTTCGGAACTCCACGGTTAGCATTAAGGCTGATGGATTCAGTGCGACGTACTTCGAGGTCACTGGGCGAAACAAATCTGACCATACAGCACGCAACCCAGACATTTGAGATCGAGGAGCTTGACGGCATCGGCTTGAGTTCAGATGAGTCTCAGTATTTGTCAATCTTGAGCGATTCAGTGCGACCCATGAGGCTCGGAGTCATTGCCTCTCGTTTAGGGCAACCACCCGAGGCGGTTGCAAGAGTTGTCGAATCAAACTTGATATGGCTCGGCTTCATCGACCGAAGCGAGCAAGGGCGATCATTGACTGTCGCTGGTCTTGAACATGTTCGTCAAACTCAAAGCAAAACAGAAAGGGTAAACGATGTCTAGTGGAAGATCAGTTTCTGATAATTCAATGTCCGGTTTGCGTCTGAAAGCAGCAGTCAGTGTGAGTGAAATGGCTCGGACACTTCACATGTCGAGAGCTCGTTTTTACGAGTTGGTCAAAGCAGGAGTCATGCCGCCTCCATGCTATCTCATTCGAACAAGGAAGCCATTCTATCCATCTGAGCTACAAGCTGTCTGTCGCAGCGTTAGAGAATTTGGGCAGGGGATTAACGGAGAGCCGGTCGTGTTCTACGCCAACAGAGGTTCATCGATTGCGAAGAGGTCATCAAGGCCAAAGAGTCGGAGCAAGCCAAAGACAAAGCCAAATCCCATGCTTGATACTTTACTCGGCGGATTGAAACAACTCGGAGTGAATGAGCCAGATCCGGTACTCGTCAAAGGGATTGTGGCTGAACTTTATCCATCCGGTGTCAGCACCGAATGCGAGGGCGAACTCCTCACCACTGTATTCCGTCGTCTAAAGCGTCGGAACTGAACCGAATAACTGGGGCGAGAATATACATTCTCGGTCGAGTTCCTGAAACAAGCTGTCCATATTGTGTCTGAAAGGTGTCGGTAAGCTATGCAAAATACAGGCGATAATGTTTTTGAACGGTCTCTTCATGAAAAAATCGAGAGCACTCTTGAACGGTTCTTCGACTCTAAAGATTATGCTGAATCGAGCCGTCGTGCTATTCGATCTGATCTATTCCGATTTGGCCGTTGGTATGTCAGATCAAATAATGAGCCGCTTGATTGGAGTCGTGTTGTCACCAGAGACATTGCAGACTTCAGAGAGCACATGGTGCGAGTTGAGGAGCGGTCTGTCTCTACGGTCAACAGGTGCCTTGTGATGGTCAGGCAAGTACTCGCATGGCTTGTTCATGACGGACAGATTTCTTCCTCTCCCGCAAAAAATGTAAAAGAACTCCGTCGCCAGCCGCTTGCTCCAAAGGGGTTGAGTCGTTCGGAAGCTAGGAAATTGTTGAGAGAGGCTGAAGCTCGACAGGATTACCGTGCGACAGCGTTGTTTCACGTCATGCTTTATTGCGGCGTGAGAGTATCAGAACTTGTTGGAATCAAATTCTCTGATATGGATCTTGGCGAAAGGACGGGTTGGATTAAAATTCTCGGAAAAGGAAACAAGCAACGCATGGTTCCCGTTCCGCTGCCAGCACGACGAGCTCTCGTTGACTATATTGAGCGTCGTCCACCTATTGACACAGAGCATGTATTTGTTGGTGAACGAGGAATGCTGACAGATCGAGGTGTGCGAAATATCTGTCGTCGCTATTCAGCCATTACCGGTATACATCTTCATCCCCATGCGATGCGTCACACATTCGCTAAGAGATTCCTCGAAGAATCACAGAATGATCTGGTTTCACTCGCAGCGGTGCTCGGACATGAGAGCCTAGAGACTACCCGAAGATATGTGCAACGAGAACAGTCGGAGTTGGCGGCGGCAAGCGAGATGGTGACATTTTGAAATCAGACAAGTCGCTTGAGTATAAAGTCGCCTTCTACTTTGGATTCATTCTTGTAGTCATGGTTGGAGTTGCCATCAGAGTATTTGCAGCTCCGTCTGTTCTACATCATGACATATGGAAATGGTTGTCCTTGACATTCGCAATCATCAACGGACTCTCATTGGTCAATCATTTCATTTTCCGCAAATAATTATCAACAAACAAAAATGAAAAGACCCATCAAGAACTGAGTAGTAGCTCCGATGGGCCTGCATGATTTGTAGAAGTTCAAAGAGTATCGAAAATTGACCAACCCAAAATCTTCGGATCAATAACAGCGACTCTATTTCCGAGTTTGGTAATCTTGAGCTCTCCAGTTAGAGGATCAACGACTGCCCATTTATGCTTGATCATGACCTTCTGCGATTTCTCAATCTCAATACTGTTGACCGAGTGAAAGTTGTACTTCTCATCGAGATGATCCGCAAACTCTGCAATGCTGACATTGCAGAAATAGCCCTTATGAAAACATGCATAGTCATAACTTGCTCGCAGATTGAGCATGTCCTTCGCTCTCTGTAAAACAATTTTCTCTTCTCTCGATTTCTCATCCATTTTTTGTTCTCCTATTCAATGGAATAATTTCCATGACGATCCATCGGTCTTGAGAACTCCAAGTTCAAACGAGCGATGTCTTCGCCATACTTCCATTTCGTCGAGAGCTGGAGATTGCATGCTGCGATACACGTACAAATTTCTGCGGAATGATGAAAAACATCCATGTATATAGACTGAAATAAATGATTCAGATTTCTGCGTGAATCGCAGAGGGATCAATCTTGTAAATGTCGAACTGAATAGATGCGGGTTGAACTAATTGCTTCTGATCTCCCTGCAAATCTACCTCGCCTTGGTTGAAAGACCTTGGCGAGTGTTTCAGTTCAACAAGATCATGAACCAGATTTAGATTATCTGATTCAAATACAAAAAGAGATTGGAAGCAAATGTCTAAAAATAAAAGAGTCATCAAATGGAATGGGAAACTCACGCCAACAAACAGATGGTATCGGGATCCGTCAGATCCTCAATACTTCTCAGGCGAAGCAATGCAGAAGAGAGTCGATCAAGATCGGATCTCTGAACAAACAAGACAAACCAAAAAATTGAATGCGGAGACCAAAGCCAAAGTCCATGAGGCTCTTGGAGAACGGGCTGGAGAGGTTGTTCAGAGGATACAGAGACTCATCAGCGGTTATGACTATGGACTCGGGCAACCTACTCATGTCAACTACAAGGGGAAGTCCTGGGCCTCAATGTTGAAGGTCTCTGACATCTACAACCATCTCGCCGGAAATAAAACTATCTACTACACCGCTCAACCATTTCGTTATGACGATGTCGCCGTCGTCATGGCAACGCTCGATATTGATAATCCTGGTCATTGTAAAAATTCAGAATCAGACAAGGCAAAGAAGGTCAAAGACCGGTTTGTATCTGATATCAAAAAATTGCGAGCATCTCCAATGGTTCAGATCAGTACCCATGATAATGGATTTCATGTGACTCTCTGCATTTTGGTTTCATCGAAACTGAAAGATTGTCAGATCCGTAAAATGCTCAATGATCTCAGATCAGATATCGCCAGCTACTACAAATCCTATGGCTGCCATGAAGTATGTCTAAAGGGTATGAATTACAATCGTATTGGTCATCAACCTGCTCTTTATGGAACTCTTGTCAAACTACCAAGAATAAATGATTCTGCTATGGCTACAGAGTTTTTATCGATGACTGACAAACCTGTCAGCATCTCTGATCTTCTTTTCTTCTTCTCCAACTCAGATTCTCATCCCAACCCAAATACGTTGCTCGTAGATACTGCTGCAGTAGTAACTACTATAAGTAGTTGGGAGGACAAATCATCGATTGTCTCAAAATACGGAGGTAAGAAGAAGTCGGGTGGAAGAGGGAATGGACCATTGGGAAGGATGAAGAAGGCAGCATCGATGTTTGCTCATGAGAAGAAAAAATTGCCAAACACAGCTCAAGAACTTGTTTGTTTTTATGAGTCACTCAATTTTCATACAGGGGTAGCTCAAGCAGACCGATTGGTCAGGGCAGAGATTGCATTGGAATGGATAACAGCAAACCATAACTTCACGCCTCCGTCAGAGCAGGCTTTGTATGACAAATGGTTCAAGCATTTCGAGTCTAAGAAATACTCGAAGGAGAGAATGGCCTATACGACAGGCCGATTCATTCGTCCACATCACCTTGCTCTGGTCGCTGCGATCATCGAGCATAAGCAACTGAGCAATCATGAGCGAGGCATTGCGAAGAGCTACTTTATTGGTGTTTCGAGGAAGAAGAAAAAGCGGGGAGAGATTGGATTTGTCATAGACGATAAGAAGTTTGCCCAAAGTATTCGGCTCCTTGTCGATGAACAAATTGTTGAGATCGTCAAGAAGTCAACAATGCGAGAGGGCACCAAGTATCGGATTCACTGCATATAAAAAAACGGAGAAGGAGTAAAGAACTCCTCATCCGCTTGATTGATATTGTCAGGCACTATTGATTCTGATTTCCTCTAGGAAATCGATGCAGTCATGTCGACTGTCTTATTCATCCCACAGATCCTCGCCTGAAGAGTAGGATGAGTGGCCAAGCAGTCGGTCAATTTCATGCTTCGCTTGTTCTCTGGTGAGTTTTTTGATGTCGTCCTTATGCATCCCCAGGTTCTCCAAGAACTTCCGCTGCTTGTAGGTAGTCTGAGTCTTCTCGACTACATCAATGTCTCGTCGAGCGTACCAGGGTATTGGGCGGTTCGGTCTATTCCATTCGTCTGTTGGCATATTCAGTTCTCCTTTTGTATTTGTCTATGCATAAAAGAGAACTTCGACAATGGCCCTGTTTGACATGGCATATTTCACCATAGAAAGATCACTCATCCTGAACTAGATACAAATATTTTGCGAGATGAAAAAAAGAATCAGGAGGCACGATGGCTTCCTGATCCACTGAAGATGATTCTGATCAATCACTAGAAGTTTTCAGAGTCGATTAAACTGTCCAGATCATCAATCTCTTTGAGTTTGGGATTGTGATTGATAATTGATGTTTGAACATTCTTTACAGTTTTCATCATCTTCGAGAGGCTCTTCACGACAACAAGTGCGGATTCAAGTTCAAACTCGCCATCGGATGAGACCAAGAATGAGTAGCTAATCGCATTCTCAATGATCCGAATAGCACTCAGAATTAAATCCGCAGCATATTCATCTGGGTATGCCAGATCGTTAGAGTGAGATACTTGTTGCTTCAGATCGCATGTAAATGAGATAGATCCAATATCGCTTTTTATGGGTGAATGGTCCATTTTGACCACTCCTTTCCGTACCAAAGGTACATTGATACCCTGCTTGATGAATACGCTTCAACAAGACCAGGTCATTTGAAATGGTGTTTGTTCTAGAAATGGATCTAGATAAAGAGGCGTTGCTTGTTCGACCGACTATTTGTCAGAGTCGACGATTGCAACTGTCTTGCTCGATTTCGAGTTGGACTTCTTCTTCGATTTGGCATCTTCAGACTTCTTGTGAAGCTGATAGATGTCTTCAGAGCTCAGCGTTTCTGCCTCGGCTCTTTGTTTATACTCTTTGAGTTGTTCGTCTGTGGCAACCGGAAACCCTTTGGCCTTCGCTTCCATATAGTCAGCGATGCGTGAAACGCCCCAGTTGTAACTCTTCTTGTTCAGCTCAATGTATGTCCAGTCCAAGTTCAGCTGGTCTGCAGCGATGCAGCAGCTCCCTGAGCACCCGCAGAGGTCAACAATCTTGTCCCCGGCAACAGCATGCTTGCCGAGCACCATGAGGAGTTGGGCCTCATTCTTCTGAAAAAGATGCGTCTCGCCATATTGGTAGTCGTCTCTCCGACGAGATGAGACATGCTGCTTTGAAGCATTTGCCTTGATGACTCCATCTGGGTGATACCGATAGAGCTCTCGACCATTGAGCGTCTGCCATTGGTAGACGTATTTGCGGAGCTGTCTTTCGCTAATCACTGAACCGCCGGGCCCAAGGAGATTACCAGGTCCAGGGCCTTGATCAACAGTGCGAGTGTCGCAACGCACCATGCGGTCATCCTTGCGTTTGATGACAAGAAGCGTTTCCGAACTCTTGCCGTATGGGTGGCCCGGATTGGCCAGCTTGGAATGACCGGTATCAATCTGCACCGTGAACTTGATCTCTAGATCGGTTTCTTTAAGTGCTTCTAGAATTTCCAGGAGCACATGTTGGCCGCCAGCTTGCATCAGAAGGAGTACCCCGCCGCCTCTGCAGTCTTCCTTGTCGTCTTTGCAGAGCAAGGCTCCTGCCTTTCTGATGATTTCCTCTGACAACTTCAAGGCCTCATCGTATTCAGCGTTCTCACAATCAACACGCTGTCCAGAGACTTGTGTATGATCAACTGGCAGCTTCTCGCATGATAAATATGGGTAGGGGACATCTGAGTAGAGCACTCGGTATGAATGCGGGTTTCGCTTTGCCTCTTCGTCCATCCATACAAGACAGTCCATCGGCTTGCATCGATCACCAATCTCAGTAGTGCCCGAGAGTTCTTGAACACGCTCGGCATTCTTCTCGTTGGATTTGGCGATCTCCTCAGTCGCCCAATCTCGGCGAGCAGTCTTCGTACTCTTGTCGCCGCATTCAATGGCGAAGTCCTTCATGCTCTTCTTTGATCGGATTTGTTTCGAGAGCTGCTTGTATCCATTGCCGATTTCTAGAGTTTTATGAACGCCATAAACCTCTTGATGGTCTGGCATTGTTTCCTTGAGTTCTTCGCTGACCTTTGCTGCGTTCAGCCAGTCATAGACAACCGTCTTTTTTCGACCAACTGCCTCCATGATTTGCTCTGCGGTCATGTGATACTTGTTTTTGAGTTCGGATGCCAACCGGACAGTCTCCCAGGCCGAGTTGAGAGATGGCCCTGAGATTGATCTGAGCTTCTCGATCACCGCCTGTTTCTCTGCTTCGAACTTTCCGTCCCTCCGGAAAGCGTCCTTTGCCTTCTTGGTCTTTGGTTTTCCGGAGGGCCGGAAGCCAGACTTGCTCGTCTTAGTGTTGGTCTCTGATGGCTCGCTTGTGATCTCGCCAATATCCTCGGGCACGTATGAAAGAGGTATCGATGGCGGGTTTGGTGGTGCTGAAGCCCTCTTCGGGGTGCTTGGGGCTGTCTTTCTTGCCCAAATACCGCTATTCGTGTCGTGAACAGCGGTTTTGGGGCGTGAAACGGTCTTCTTGACGATCTTTCGTACTTTCTTCTTCGGCATGACTCTGTTCTCCTTTGAATGAGTCCATAGGACAGCCCAGTCGCTTGATAGCGATGTAACCTTACATCAGGTGTTCGGGATGTCGTTTCTCGGGCGGCCATCTTCGAAATGGCCTTCAGGAGACCGTAGGGTTGAAAAAAGGCAAATCAAGAAGCTTATTTAGTGGGAAAATGGCTTATATTATTAAATAAAGCGTTAAATAAAGAGCGGATAAAGAATTAATACAAAGCAGAATTGTTATAACAGAGGCGTTTCGGACTATAAAAACAGGGGTTTGGTGATACTTATTTGTCTCAGATCTGGGTTTTTCTGAAATTATTAGTTTGAATGTACGGGAAAAATACGGTATAAATGGGTAGGGGAAATCTTTTTTTGAAAAATCCACAATTGCCCGAAATGGCCTCCTCAAGAATGATGTATTTGACCGGCCAGTGTCAAAAACGCCCTTTATGGGCTTTAAACTGGGCTAAATAGTTTTGCTCGGTATGGGTAATCTTTGAGTCCGAGACCGATTTATTAGTTTGGTCATGCCATTTAATCGAAAGCAGTCGGTATTGGCTGATAAAGGACTGAATCATGAAGCATCAATCCATCACCAAGGATGTATTCCTCACCGGCGTCGAGTGCTCGACCAAGGGATGGTTCACGCTCAATGGCGAGGGTAGTGGGGAGCCAACAGAGGGCGACCTACTCAGGATGTCGCAAGGTCAAGAGGTTCATCGCCGTGCCCAATCGCTCCATCAAAACGGGGTCTTTGCAGGGAACGAAGCCAAAACCAACGAACTACTTATCGATAGCACCATCAAACTGATCTTTGAGGCGGCATTTAAAGTCGATGGATATGCGGCGAGAGCTGACTGGATCCGGCGTGTTGATGACGGATGGGTAATAGGCGAGATTAAGTCAAGCCTGCATAATGAAGACGAGACCGATGAACGGCACATCGAAGACATCGCCTATACCACGATGGTCCTCAGTCGTGCAGGGTTGCCTGTCAAAGGCTGCGAAATTGTATTGATGGATCGTGAGTGGCGTCTCGGCATGAGCGATGAGGAACTCTTCGTGGTGACAGATATCACCGAAGAGGTGACCCAGAAGGCTGATTCGTTTGATCAACTGTGGGATCAGATGAGAACTCATTTTTCGCAGAAAAAGAAACCGATTGCACATCTGAAATGGGTATGCAAAGACTGCGAGCATTTTGCAGACAAATGCGTAGGCAGGGACGTGCGGGATCCGATTTTTTACCAACCTCGCCTGAATGAAAACAGATTTGGCGAACTGATCACCATGGGGGCGTTATCAATCCATCAGATCCCGACGGAGTACGCACTTTCAGAGAAACAGGAAGTCGTAGCGACGGCAATACGCTCAGACACTTTGCAGGAAGACGCCCAATACATCGAGGAGGCGTTGGCTGAGGTCGTTTGGCCTGCGGGCTATCTCGACTTTGAGACCGTTACAACAGCACTCCCGCTGTATGAGGACATCGCACCATATGAGCAGATCGTCACGCAGTACTCGCTGCATATACGAGATCATGACAAGGCCGTTTTGGAGCATCGAGATTATCTCGCTGACCATACACAAGACTGCCGCCGTGAACTCGCTGAACGGCTGTTGGCTGATACCCAAGGATGCGAGACAGTGTTTGTCTACAGCCCATTCGAGAAGACTGTGCTTGGGAATCTTGCGGTAAGGTTCCCTGATCTTGCCCAGGGTCTAGAGGGTTTGAGATCCAAACTCTTTGATCTCTTGCCGATTGTTCGGAATGGGTATGTCCATCCAGATTTCAAGGGCAAGTCGAGTATCAAAGTAGTGCTTCCGGTTATTGCTCCAGATTTGTCCTATGAAGGGTTGACAATCAACAACGGTGATGCAGCCATTGCCGCATTCGCACACCTTGCGATGGGGAAGACAGATCCGGATCATGTTGAAACTGTACGATTAGATTTACTTGGATACTGCGAGCTTGATACGCTGGCGATGGTGCGGTTGCATGATGGGCTGCGAGGATGAAGCAGAAACCGCTCGAATACTGAATGGCATTTGTCGTTGATTATTTCGAAGTCCCAATAGTCTTCATTCTGACGAACAGTGGATTGTCCATTGAAGAAGTTGTTCGTGTGTTTGAAGTACAGTCATCGTTGTGGGTATATGCGTCCAAGATGTGCTGATGGGACAAAAGAACAGCATCGTCCTACATAGGGAGTGGTACAGACAATGGGGTAGGTTAGTCACCAATCGCTCGCCGCTACTCATCTGATGGTTCAATGTGCGTCAGGACATCCTGAATCCCGGCAATCTCTCTAATCAATCGATCCTTAACCATATGCGACAAAATATGGCCGTTCCGTACTGACATCTCTCCGTCTACGACCACGTGAATTTCGACAAACATTCCCAATCCGCTCTTACGTGCTCGGCATTTTTCAATTTGAGTTACGCCCTCTACACTCTCTGCGATCGAGCGAATTTTACCTATGGTCTCCTTTGGCAGAGCTGCATCAAGAATTTCTCGCCACGCAGATCGAAATAGCCGGATACCGTTGAACGCGATTACCGTTGTGGCCACTAGGGCCGCCCAATCGTCCGCAGCTTCGTATCCCTCACCGGCGAACAGGGCGACAGAGATACCGACAAATGCCGCGATCGACGTCAGTGAGTCCGAGCGATGGTGCCAGGCGTCTGTTTGCATCGCGTTGCTACCGATCGCTTCTCCGGTTCGAAACAGAACCCGAAACATCACTTCCTTAGTGACAACAACACCAACGAGAATCACCAAGGTAAACGCAGCCGGTGTATGGTGTGGAGTAAGAATCTCGCGGATGCTTTGAATTGCAATACCGATCGCTGCCACAAGCAAGGCTGTGGCGACGACGAGGGCTGAGAGCGGCTCAACTCTTCCGTATCCATAAGGGTATTGCTCGTTCAGTGGTTGGGCCGAGATTCGGAGGCTTCCCAACACCACGAGGGAACTCATGATGTCGAGCATTGACTCGACACCATCGGCAATCAACGCGTACGAGTTTCCCAAGATGCCGCCTGTGATCTTGACGGCGGCCAGTATGCTGCTGGCCAATATCCCCCAAATCGTGGCACGGGAACCGCGTGCTACAGACTCCGAAATCTTTTCGGCCGCGTATGCCTGAGTCATCGAATTGGGTAGTTTGCTTTTCATTAGAAACGGCGGTCTTTATGGGCCACATCGCACAATCATACACATACCGGCGTCGAAGCCACTCTTCGATTCCGACGACATGACCTGCCCCTTAATCCTAGTTCATGGTTTATGTGAGCAATCTCGTAGACTGGGCTATTCTGAGGCGGAGGTCATTCTCCGGATCCATTTTTCGATACCAACAATGCCATAGATGACCGCCCCGACACAGATGACAAGAGCCCATTCAAACACGCCAATTGGTTCGCTTTGGAAAGCATGATTCATCAGTGGTGAGTATGTGTAGAGGAGTTGTAATGTGATCATCACGCCCACCCCGGCAAGCAGCCATTTATTGCTCAGCACGCCGATGGAGAACATCGACCCCGTGAGTGATCGGCAGTTGAAGAGATAGAACAACTCTCCGACAACAAAGACATTTACAGCGACGGTTCTGGCGGCGGGTTCACTCATCCCATTCATGAGTGCCCATTTAAACAAACCGAATGATCCGATGAGGAGAAGAAGGCCAACATAGCAGATGCGGAAAATTAAAACTTTTGAGAGAATGGGACTGCGGGGATCGCGCGGTTTTCTGGTCATAATACCGGCTTCTTTGGGTTCAAAGGCCAGCATCAAACCCAGTAGAACAGCGGTCGTCATATTGATCCAGAGGATCTGGATTGGGAGAATTGGTAACGCAACTCCCAGAATGACTGCCGTGAAAATGACAAGTCCTTCGCCTAGATTTGTGGGCAGTGTCCATGTTATAAACTTCACCAGATTCTGATATACGGCGCGTCCTTCTTCCACGGCGGCTTCGATAGAAGCGAAGTTGTCATCGGTGAGCACCATATCAGCGGCTTCCTTAGCGACCTCTGTGCCTGAAAGCCCCATTGCGATGCCAATGTTTGCTCGACGAAGTGCCGGGGCATCGTTCACACCATCTCCTGTCATGGCGACAACATGACCTAGTTCTTGAAGTGACTGAACAAGGCGGAGCTTCTGGTCTGGGGCAACCCGCGCAAAGACCACAGTCTGTTCAATTTTTGCAAGCAGTTCGGAGTCGGACATATCGTTTAAATCCGAGCCGGTAATGACCACCTGTTGGGAGCTCGTCGATCCTGTGCCCGTCAATCCGATTTGTCGGGCGATCGCCCCGGCGGTCTTTGAATGATCGCCCGTGATCATCTTGACATGGATGCCCGCCTTCTGGCAAACACGGATTGCCTCGATTGCTTCTATACGAGGCGGATCGATCATGCCCTGGAGGCCTAGAAAAGTAATTCCAGATTGAATATCCTCGTGGGAAATAGATGTGGTGTCTGAATCAATGCTTGTGCATGCGAACGCGAGAACCCTGAGACCCTTTCCCGCCATTTCGTCAACTCTCTGATAGATTCGATTGCTATCGAGTTCCTCTAACTCACCGGAAGAGTTCATCGCATAGCTGGAGCGTGACACGATGCTCTCGACAGATCCTTTTATATACACGCGTCCCGTTTGGTCAGCATGAATGGCATGTAGTGTTGCCATGTACTGGTGCTGTGATTCGAATGGGATGGTATCGATCCGTGGTAGCTTGGCATTCTGCTCCTCGTAAATCAGTCCTGCTTTATGAGCAGAGGTGAGCAAGGCACCCTCTGTCGGGTCGCCTTCAACACGCCAACCATCCGTCGTGTGAATCAGCATCGAGTCATTGCAGAGAAGACCAGCCCGCAAACATTCGATGAGTGCGATATTTGATGAAGGGACGATTACTCTTTCCCCTTGGCACAACTCTCCTTCCGGGGCATAGCCGGTACCAGAAACCATTGTCATACAATCGTCTGCGAGTACTTCCTGAACTGTCATCTGATTCTGAGTGAGTGTACCTGTTTTATCCGAACAAATAATCGTTGTGCTTCCCAGCGTCTCGACAGCGGGCAGCTTGCGGATGATGGCATTGCGGCGGGCCATGCGGTTTACGCCCAGCGCGAGTGTTATGGTCATCGCAGCGGGCAACCCTTCGGGGATCGCTCCGACCGCCAGGGCAATGGCAGCCATGAACATATCAAACCATGATTCACCCCTGAGTATGCCAACTAGAAAGGTCACCGCGGCAAGCCCGAGAATGACATACAAAAGTATGTGACTGAAATGTCCAATCTTCTTGGTGAGTGGTGTGGCGAGGACATGAGCGGAGGAGATCATTTTGGAAATCTGTCCGATCTCAGTTTTGTCGCCTGTTGCCGTCACGACGCCGATTCCGGTCCCGTAGGTCACCAATGTTGACGAGTAGGCCATGTTCTTACGGTCAGGAAGTAGCGTGAGTTGTTCCAACTCTCTGTCGGTCTTTTCTGTAGGAACGGATTCGCCAGTCAGTGCCGATTCATCGATTTGGAGCTCGCGTACGTGGAGGAGTCTCATATCTGCCGGGACTTTGTCGCCGGATTGAAGGAGCACGGTATCGCCTGGCACGAGTTGTTCTGCTGGAATACGCCGTCGCTGCCCGCCACGGATGACTGTAGCTTCTGTGGTCATTTCACGTGCAAGAGCAGCGAGGGCATTGGTCGCCTTTGACTCTTGGATGTATCCGATGAATGCGTTGATGAAAACAACACCCATGATCACACCCGAGTCCACCCACTCGTGTAGGAGGGCGGTCACCAGACCGGCCGCGAGAAGTATGTAGATAAGCGGCTGGTGAAACTGGAGCATGAATCGAACGAAGGCGCTCTGGCCCTTTGTCACTGTGAGTGAGTTTGGCCCGAAGTGTTCTTGCCGGAGGGTCGCTACGGATGCATCAAGACCAATCTTGATATCAGATTCCAGTAACTCAATGACTTCAGTATTCGATAGATGATGCCAATGCTTTCCTAGAATTGTTTGCATTCGATTACCTTGCCTCGCATCTATGGTTCTTTGAATGTAGTTCTCTCTGAGTTCATCCTGCTCGCTTCTGTTTATCCGGCGAGCATCGCCGTGGTCACAAGGTTCTCGGGTGGAACACTGTTTGTGGCGAATCCGTTGATATTCCGAATGGTCGTCGTGGCGATGCTCTCGATTGCCTCGCGCGTAAAGAATGCTTGATGAGCAGTAACGAGGACATTTGGGAATGTCAGCAGGCGGGCAAAGACATCGTCTTGGATTACGGTTTCGGAAAGATCCTGAAAGAACAAGTCTCCCTCTTCTTCGTATACATCAAGTCCGACGGAACCCAGTTTGCCAGATTTGAGTCCTCTTATGAGTGCTTTGGTATCAACCACAGCACCTCGGCTCGTATTGATCAGCATCGCGCCCTCTTTCATACTCGAAATTGCTTGGTCATCAATTATGTGGTGCGTATCAGGAGTCAGCGGGCAATTGAGAGAAACAATATCCGAGTTCGCGAGCAA
>Ga0316203_1000835_pt1 | contig 28687 bp, 27 predicted proteins | sample 6monrhotite_MG_FD_204940 | JGI IMG/M metagenome (GOLD analysis project Ga0316203, IMG submission 204940) | Microbial mat bacterial communities from mineral coupon in-situ incubated in ocean water Damariscotta River, Maine, United States -... | ecosystem: Environmental > Aquatic > Marine >... | reverse complement strand
ACGGTGATCCTCAATTTCTTTGATATGGTCGAGAAAATTTGATGTCATAGCCAGAATACTCCATTTTCCCGCTATAAGAATCTATCTTCCTTAACCTTTCATTAGCAATCTATGATTCTGCCCTGCCGGTGGCCAAGGAAGTCGTACGACTGACCTATCAAACCCGTAACGACATCCTGGAACAAAACACCAAGACAGACGCTAAAATTTGTTTTTCGACCTTGAGCTCCCTGGCACAATTTTTTATCCCGGCGTGGCTAAAGGGCCTTAAACCTTACATCGACACCGAACACTTCAATGTCAGGACCGATTTCGGCGGTGTTGATGATTATCTGAAGGCCTTAGCCGACGGTATCGTTGACTTCTTTATCTGTTATGAAGACCCAGCGGGATCAATTCTGGACGATGAACCAGAGCAATTTTGCTCGCTGAAATTGGGCGAAGAGACGTTGGTTGCCGTGGTCAGTCCTGATTGTGACGGGAAGCCAAATTGGTGGCTGCCCGCCAAGCCCCAATGTGCGATCCCTTATCTCCATACCAACGCGACACTGTCTTTGTGGCCCATCAAACGCCACTTAGATAAACGCTATCACGATCTAACCTTCACGCCGGTGTATGAGGCCTCGATTGCGACGGCCTTAAAAGCGATGGTTATCGAAGGTTATGGCGTCGCCTGGGTACCACGCTCAATCATCGTTGATGATCTGGCAAACGGCAGATTAGTGCGCGCTGCCGAGGACGATGATGATATCTTGGTCAACATCAAGATATTCAAACACACCGCCTGCATTGACCCAAGAATCCAAAAGTTTTGGCAGGTCCTTACACAACGGTACCCACCTCGCGTAAACCCGTCCTAATGATTAACACGATACAATTTGCGCATTGCAACCCCCATTCAATGCAAATTTTGCATTGTTCGTGCCTGAAAAAAATATTGGACCAACCGGGGCCATAGACATAGAGTTTTATGTGTCGAGGCGGAGGGGGGAAAAGCAGGCGATAAAGGAAGGGCACAATGCCTAATCCTTGAACTTGCTCTTTTTGCTATCTTCCAGATAATTCTGATACTACACTCTATAAAATGTAAAACTAACTAACAATCACTTCAGGGAGAACACGGAATGAAACTAAAAACACTTCTCACATCGGTTACCGCCGTTGCCGCCGTGGCAACAATGACGTTTGCCGGCACAACGGTCGCGTCGGCGGAAAGCACGCTCGACATCGTCAAAAAACGTGGGCATCTGCGCTGCCAAGTCGGGCAACCTTCCCCCGGTTTCTATAACCTTGATGCCAAGGGTGAATGGTACGGCAGTGACGTTTCAATCTGTCAGGCTGTTGCCGCCGCCATCTTCGGCGACAAAAAGAAACTGGAAATCCAGTCGGTGACCAATGCGGTCCGTTTTACGGCGTTGGCAAATGGTGAATCTGATATGTTGTCGCGGACGGCGACCTGGACGCTACTTCGTGACAGCCAGCTCGGTCTCGACTTCACTGCCGTCAATTTTTATGACGGCCAGGGCTTCATGGTTCGCAAAGACAGTGGCATCAAAAGCGCGCTTGAACTTAAGGGCGCTAAAATCTGCGTATCGACGGGAACGACAACTGAGTTGAACTTGGCAGATTTCAGCCGGATCAATAAACTTAACGTTAGTGCCGTGACGTTTGAGGACAATAACGTCCGTAACGACACCTATCTTAAGGGTGGCTGTGATGCGGTCACAAACGACAAATCATCTCTGGCGTCCATTAAAGCGGCATTTCCCAGTCCTGGCGAACATATGATTCTGCCAGAAACAATTTCCAAGGAGCCGTTGGCTCCAGCTGTTCGGCAAGGCGACGCCCAATGGTTTGATATTGTTAAATGGACGGTTTACACCTTGATTGGTGCCGAAGAATTGGGTGTCACCAAAGCCAATGTTGATGATGTCCGCGCCAACTCAACCAACCCTTCAGTTCGGCGTATGCTGGGTGTTGAAGGTAACCTTAATGAAGGTTTGGGTCTGTCTAAAGACTGGGCCTACAACATCATCAAGCAAGTCGGCAATTACGGCGAAATCTATGAAGCCTATATGGGCGGCGGCAAGCTGGGCCTCGGCATCGCCCGCGAAGGTTCGCCAAACGCACTATGGACCAAAGGTGGATTAATGTATTCACCACCGTTCCGTTAAGAAAAAATAATGGCGCCGGGCTAAACTAAGGCCCGGTGCCATTTTTCTTTAAAACTCTATACACAGCATCATGGAGTATTAGCATGGCCGACATAGGTGCTGATAACCCTTCGGGACACATCAAGCCGAAGGAACCTTTCGATTTTTTTAACGATGAACGCGTGCGTTCCGTTTTCTATCAAGTTCTGACAGCTTGCATCGTTGGCTGGTCCGCTTGGTATCTGATTACCAACACAGCCCATAATCTCGAAGTGCGCGGAATGAACTCTGGCTTTGGTTTTCTGACATCCGCCGCCGGGTTCGGAACTGATTTCAAACTTATTGAATACGTTCCAGGCATCGGAACTTACGGTCGCATATTTTTGGTCGGCTGCCTAAACACCCTGCTCGTCTCAGCACTTGCAATTATTGGCACCACCATACTTGGGTTTATTGTTGGCGTCTTAAGACTATCCAACAATTGGTTGGTTGCGCGGCTGGCCCTGGCTTACGTCGAAATCATTCGCAATACGCCGCTGCTGATGCAGCTTATATTTTGGTATTTCTCGGTTTTCTCGCTTCTTCCCAGAGTCAAAAACAGCCTCGATATTTCCGGCGGGGCCAAGGTCATGTTTGTCAACAACCGCGGGCTTTACACAACCTGGCCGGTTCCGGGCGATCTTTTTTGGTTGACCCTTGTTGCCTTTGCCATCGCTCTCTTAGGTGTTTTTGCGCTCAGACGGTGGGCCCATAAACGCCAGGACGAAACGGGGCAACTGTTCCCGACGACCCTGGTCTCTATTGCCCTGGTTGTGTTTCTTCCAGGAATTGTCTACCTGTCCACTGGCTCGCCCCTCGGCTGGGACGTTCCCACGTTACAAGGGTTTAATTTCGCCGGCGGGGCCAACTTACCACCGTCTTTTCTGGCTTTGCTGATCGCCTTGGTCATATATCACGCGGCCCATCTCGCCGAATCCGTACGGGCAGGCATTCTGTCGGTCCATAAAGGGCAAACCGAAGCAGCACTTGCGCTTGGCCTCAGGCCTCATCGGGTGATGGTACTGGTTATTATCCCCCAAGCCATGCGGGCGATTGTCCCACCGCTGATCAGCTTGTGGATGAACGTGGTCAAGAATTCTTCGTTGGCCGTTGCCATCGGCTATCCTGATTTGGTCGGCTTATTCATGCAGACCTCCCTGAATCAGGCCGGGTATGCGGTTGAAATTGTCGGCATGACCATGGCGTTCTACATGGTCATCAGTCTGACAATTTCGGGTTTGTTGAATATTTATAATAGACGCGTCCAGCTGGCGGAGCGCTGATCATGAAATTTGTGCAAGTTGACGAAACCGCAATAAGGCCGGCTCCGTTATCCGAAGCCTCGGTCATTGGCTGGTTACATAAAAACCTGTTTAGCTCCTGGCTAAATGCGTTACTGACCATAATTTCTTTATACATCATTTATGTGACGGTGGTCGAGCTTTGGAGTTGGGGTATTACCAACGCCGTTTGGACCGCCGAAACCCGGCGGGAATGTTTCGATATAAGCATCGATGGCGCCTGTTGGGCTGGCGTCACTCAATGGCTCGACAATTTTTTCTATGGCCGCTATCCGCGAGAGGAACTTTGGCGGGTAAACCTTGGCGGGTTAATGTTGATTTTGTGGATGGCGCCACTTTGGCTACCCCGGGTCAAGGGTAAGATATTCATCGGCTTAACCACCGTATTCCTCTATCCGTTTCTCGCTGGTTATCTTTTTGCCGGTGGCGACAAGGGTATATTTTTACAAGTCATGGTCTCCGCCGCGATCGTTTGTCTTGCGGCCAACACCTTGCATTCCATCATCGGCATGCTAAGCGGGCGGAGCCTACCTGAATTCCTGATCCGAACACTGGGTAAGGAAAAGGCCTCCGACGCGACCCAGCGCAATATACTTATTGGCTTACTTGGCATAGCCTTCGCCGTTGTTTTTGTCGGGCAAATGGGCACGACCGCCGTGATCGTTCCCTGGACCAAATGGGGCGGGTTGTTTCTGACTCTCGTCATCTCCGGAATCGGTATCGCATCGGCGCTGCCGATAGGTATTATCCTCGCCCTCGGGAGACGGTCGAAACTGCCGGTCATTCGCGTGCTCTGCATCACATTTATTGAACTGTTTCGGTCTGTGCCTCTCATTACCGTGTTGTTCATGGCAACAACCATGTTACCGCTTTTTCTGCCTGAAGGCATCGTCCTTAACAAACTGGTTCAGGTGATCATCGCCGTTTGCCTGTTCTCCGGCTGTTACATGGCAGAAACCGTTCGCGCCGGTCTTCAGGCCGTTCCCAAGGGCCAATATGAGGCGGCCCATACCATTGGCTTGGGCTATTTTGGCATGATGAGTTTAATTGTCATGCCGCAGGCGTTGAAGCTGATGATCCCTAATATCGTCGGCAGTTTTATCGGCTTGTTGAAAGATACCACATTGGTATCAATCATCGGCCTGTTCGATATTCTCGGCATGTTGCGGGCGATCAGTAACGATGTGCCCTGGCGCGGCCTCCATGTTGAACCACTGTTATTCGGTGCATCCTTGTTCTTCATTATTTGCTTCGTCATGTCAAAGTACAGCCGACATTTAGAAGCCAAACTTTCGGCTGGCAACAATCATTGATCTCGGGAAACCGGGGGAGGAAATATGACATCCATGAAAACGACAGAATCCCACGGACAATTGGCATCTGCCGCGTCGTCTGAAGTAATCATTGAGCTCAACAAGGTTAACAAATGGTATGTCGACTTTCACGTCTTGAAAGATATCGACCTGACCGTTCACAAAGGCGAGCGTATTGTTGTTTGCGGTCCGTCGGGTTCGGGGAAGTCAACCTTAATCCGCTGCATCAATCACCTCGAAGAACACCAAGAAGGCGACATCATTGTTGATGGCATCACCCTGGACAAAAACCTCAAGAATATTGACCATATCCGCACCGAAGTCGGCATGGTGTTTCAAAGCTTCAATCTGTTCCCTCATCTGACCATTCTTGAAAACCTGACGATGGGGCCAATTTGGGTGCGCAAAATGCCGAAGGCGGACGCCGAAGAAACGGCAATGATGTATCTCGAACGGGTGCGGATTCCTGAGCAAGCCGACAAGTACCCTGGGCAGCTTTCTGGCGGACAGCAACAGCGCGTGGCCATCGCCCGATCCCTTTGTATGAACCCCAAGATCATGCTGTTCGATGAACCGACCTCGGCCCTTGACCCCGAAATGATCAAGGAAGTTCTGGATGTCATGGTCGAACTGGCGGAAACCGGCATGACAATGATTGTTGTCACCCACGAAATGGGCTTTGCCAAGATCGTTGCCGACCGGGTAATCTTTATGGATGCAGGTGACATCGTTGAGCAGAACGAGCCGATTGAATTTTTCAACAATCCGCAACATTCGCGAACCAAATTGTTCCTAAACCAAATCCTGTAGAGCGGTCTTCGGAACGATGCCGTTCAAAGATATCGCAGTATTGGGCCTTGGCAAGGTAGGTCGGCTGGCGGCAAAATTGTTGCACGAAAACGGCTTCAGCGTCACCGGCTATGACGTCACGAGCCCCCGCGAGCGGCTTCCCTTCCCGGTCAAAAACACCGATCTGACGTCACACCAACTGATGACGACGGAGTTTTCGACAAAGCAGGCCGTATTATCTTGCCTGCCCTATCATTTAAACGTCGATGTCGCCAAGGCGGCACACGCGGTCGGAATTCACTATTTCGACCTGACTGAAGACGTACCGACCACACAGGCGATTATCGAATTAAGTAAAACATCAAAATGCCTGATGGCCCCTCAATGCGGTCTGGCGCCAGGGTTTATCGGCATCATCGGTGCCTCGCTTATCGCCGCATTCGATCAATGTCGTTCGGTCCGTATGCGTGTCGGCGCACTTCCGCAAAATCCAACGGGCCACTTAGGGTATGCCTTTAATTGGTCACCGGACGGAGTCGTTAACGAATACCTAAACGATTGCGAAGTGATTGAAGAAGGCGTCCGCAAATGGGTCTCGCCGATGGAATGGCACGAAAAACTCTACATTGACGGCGTCCACCTTGAGGCCTTTACCACGTCGGGCGGTCTCGGCACCATGTGTGAAACCTATCTTGGGAAGGTCGCCAATATCGACTACAAGACCATGCGTTACCCAGGTCATATGGAGCTGATGAATTTTTTCTTCCACGAACTATTGATGCGAGAGCGGCGAGACATAGCCGGAGAAATTCTCGTCAATGCCAAACCGCCGGTCGAGGACGACGTCGTTTATATTCATGTTTCGGCGGAGGGGGTAATCGATGACCGCCTGCAGCGAAAGGAATTTGTCCGGGCCTACCGCCCGATTGAAATTGCTGGCGCGCGTCATACGGCCATCGCCTGGACGACGGCGGGGTCTGTTGTCGCCATCATCGAAATGGTGCGGGATGGCGTTTTGCCTAACCTTGGTTTTCTGAAACAAGAAAATATTTCACTCGACGCGTTTTTGTCGACCGCCACGGGGCGTCATTACGGTCAGCCATAAGCGACGTGCCGTCCTGTTGAGCTCAAGAAAAATCCGAAATAAAACCCCGTGCACCGCGATGCACGGGGTCCGGGGTTCATCTGCAACAACAATCCCCTAACGGTATATGAAATACCGTCGCTACAGGATGCGCGTTCCTTTCGTTTTGTTCAATTGCAAAGCCATACACAAAATCGATTAACAATTAGGCGTTAATTTCATTATGCCTATTTATAAGTCATATTCTATATCTTGTGAAAATCTGCTGTCGATATCTAGCTGCTTATCAATAAAATTTCTCACCAAAAAATGGCGGAATTCCAGGAACTAATCGACTATTTCCTGATCCGTCCATAACTGGCCTGATTTTTGTAGTGTAACGGCCACTGCAACAACAAACTCTAGCGGAGTAGATTAATGAATAAGATTTTTAAAACACTTGCCGGTGCTGGCGCTGTGGCCGCCAGCCTTGCCTATGGTGGCGCAGTGCACGCCGCAGATACGATTAAGGTCGGGGTCCTCCATTCCTTATCTGGAACCATGGCAATCAGTGAAACCACGTTGAAAGACACCGTCTTGATGATGGTTGACGATCTCAACAAAAAAGGCGGATTGCTTGGCAAAAAAGTCGAAGCCGTGGTCGTTGACCCGGCATCCAACTGGCCATTATTTGCCGAAAAAGCCCGTGAACTGATCGAAAAGGACAAGGTCGATGTTGTCTTTGGGTGCTGGACCTCGGTCTCGCGTAAATCGGTCCTTCCGGTCTTTGAAGAATTGGACAGCATGCTGTTCTACCCGGTCCAATACGAAGGCGAAGAAAGTTCGCGCAACGTATTTTACACCGGTGCGGCCCCTAACCAGCAGGCCATTCCCGCCGTTGAATATTTAATGAGCGAAGATGGCGGGGCTGCCAAACGTTGGGTCCTGCTCGGTACGGACTATGTGTACCCACGTACAACCAACAAGATTCTTCGTGCGTTCCTCAATGCCAAAGGCGTCAAAGACGCTGACATCATGGAAAACTACACGCCGTTTGGACATTCCGACTGGCAGACCATCGTCGCCGACGTCAAGAAATTCGCTTCCGCTGGCAAAAAAACCGCCGTAATTTCGACCATCAATGGTGACGCCAATGTTCCTTTCTATAAGGAACTGGGCAACCAGGGCATCAAAGCCGAAGACATTCCGGTTGTTGCTTTCTCCGTCGGTGAAGAAGAATTGGCCGGTCTGGACACCAAACCACTGGTCGGTCACTTGACAGCCTGGAATTATTTCATGAGTGAAGACACGCCCGAAAACGCCGCCTTCATCAAAAAATGGCACGCCTTCATCAAAGACGATAAACGCGTTACCAACGACCCAATGGAAGCCACCTACATCGGCTTCAAAATGTGGACACAAGCCGTTCAACAGGCAGGAACCACAAACATCGACGCGGTTCGTCAAGCCATGTACGGTCAGAAAGTCAACAATTTGACCGGTGGTGTCGCGGTGATGAACACTAACCATCACCTCTCCAAACCAGTACTGATTGGCGAAATCCAAGCCGATGGACAAATGGAAACGGTGTGGAGAACCGACGGTGTTGTCGTAGGCGACGCTTGGTCCGACTTCATCCCTGAAAGCAAGAAACTGACTGCGGATTGGACCTATCCGTGGGTTTGTGGAAACTGCGAAAAGCCGCTGCATGTCAGCATGAAATAAGTCACCGTTCTGATCGGTCGAAGCGCTCTATCTCACCGCTTCGACCGATTTTTTTTGCCCTTAGCTAGGCCGTTTTTCAATGACCCGACGACGTTTGTTTTTTTATCCGGCATCCCTGCTGCTCCTGCTCCTATTTGTGTACACTCCAGCTTTTGCCGATTTCCAGTCAGACATCGGTCTACTGTCGGCGAAAAACATGAAGCAGAAAATTAGTGCCATTGGTCGGCTCGGATCTTCCGGCGAGGCGCGCGCCGTGACCGTTCTAACAGCCTTCTTGGAAGGCCGCCTATTTAAGCGAAAATCAGATCAGAAAGTTGTTGTTGGGAAGAAGTCTTCCGGCGGTTATCGGCTTCAGGACCCATTGACAGGGGAGAAGCTGGGGCTGGTCAAAAAAACCAAACTCAAAAAAATCCGCATCAACAATCGGTTGCGCAAAGTCGTCCGTGGTACCCTTGGTGGAATAACGTTATTGAGTGACGACAGAGCCCAACGTTTAAGCGCTGCCGCAACTGTATTTAAAAGCAAAGATGTCAGCATCATCAAAGTGTTGGAACATGCCATCGCCAAGGAAACCGACGAAGAAGTGCTTATCGCCTTGCAACGCTCGTTGGCGGCGGTTCAAGCAACCGCAAGTGAAAGCATCGCCATCAAAATTTCAGCCATTAACGCGCTCGGTGAATACACAGATCAGGATGTCCGGGCGCTGATCTCAACGATTATCGCCGCGCAAAGCAAAAGCAAACCTGAGCAACCGGAATATCAGGTTAAAGAGGCCGCAGAGAAAGCCTTGCTGGCTATCGAATCTCGCTTGGAGTTATGGGAGTTTGTCGCCAGTATTTTCCAGGGATTAAGTTTGGGATCAATCCTTCTGTTGGCGGCCCTTGGCCTAGCAATTACCTTTGGCGTCATGGGCGTGATCAACATGGCCCACGGTGAAATGGTTATGCTTGGTGCTTATACGACTTTTGTCGTGCAAAGTCTGTTTAAGTCCTATCTCGCGGCCTACGTCGATTGGTCGATCCTGGTCGCCGTTCCCACCGCCTTTGTCGTCGCTGGTGTCTTTGGCATCGCCATCGAACGCGGCATAATTCGGTTTTTATATGGTCGCCCACTCGAAACACTATTGGCGACCTGGGGGCTGAGCCTGATATTGCAACAACTTGTTCGGTCGATCTTTGGTCCAACCAATCAGGAAGTCTCAAACCCTTCCTGGATGAGCGGTGCAATTGAGCTCTCAGGTGGCCTGACCCTGCCCTACAACCGCATATGGATCATCGTTTTTGCATTGATCGTTTTTGCATTGGTTATGTTGCTGGTGAAAAAAACGTCATTTGGGTTACGGATGCGCGCGGTTACACAAAATCGCGCCATGGCGTCCTCGATGGGAATTCGCACCGGTTGGATCGACGCCATGACCTTTGGATTGGGCTCCGGCATCGCCGGGATGGCCGGTGTCGCCCTTTCACAAATTGACAACGTATCACCCAACCTGGGTCAGGCCTACATCATCGACAGCTTCATGGTTGTCGTTTTTGGCGGGGTTGGTAATTTATGGGGAACTGTCGTTGGTGCCCTAAGCCTAGGCGTCGTAAATAAATTTCTTGAACCAGTCTCGGGTGCCGTTTTGGCCAAGATTGTCGTCCTCATCGCGGTCATACTCTTTATCCAAAAACGCCCGCGTGGGTTATTTGCCCAAAAAGGCAGGGCGGTGGAAGGATGACTACATTGACCACACCTCGAACCGGCCCGATAACGTCTTTGGTTGTTGGTGATCGCGGCGCAATGATTACTGTCGCGCTGTTGTTTGCTACAGCAGTCATTGTTCCGGCTTTCAATTTATTGGTTCCGGCAGACTCGTTTTTCCACGTCCCAAACTACGTCGTCAGCCTGCTAGGAAAATACCTGTGTTTTGCACTTCTTGCCATGAGTGTCGATTTGATTTGGGGATTTTGCGGCATCTTAAGTCTTGGGCATGGCGCTTTCTTTTCACTCGGTGGCTATGCCATGGGCATGTATCTTATGCGTCAGGTTGGTGACCGAGGGGTCTATGGCAACTCAGAACTACCGGATTTCATGGTGTTCCTGAACTGGTCGGAATTGCCGTGGTTCTGGTACGGATTTGACTCCTTCGCCTTTGCCGCCCTAATGATTATCGTCGTCCCGGGAGTGGCTGCCTTTGTATTCGGATGGTTCGCATTCCGGTCCAGGGTCACCGGCGTCTATTTGTCGATCATTTCTCAAGCTCTGACGTTTGCCTTATTGTTGGCCTTCTTCCGCAACGATATGGGCTTTGGCGGCAACAATGGCCTGACCGACTTTAAGGAAATTTTGGGATTCGATCTGAAGTCGACCGCAGTACGAGCAGTATTGTTTGTCTGTTCGGCAGTGGCCGTCATCTTTGGTTTTTTGATGTGTCGTTTTATCGTGATGTCGAAGTTTGGCCGGGTGTTGATTGCGATCCGCGACGCCGAAAGCCGCACCCGCTTTCTCGGCTATCGTGTCGAACACTACAAGCTTGTGGTGTTCACCGTATCTGCGATTTTAGCAGGGATTGCCGGCGCACTTTATGTACCGCAGGTTGGCATCATTAATCCTGGAGAATTTTCGCCGGCAAATTCCATTGAAATCGTCATCTGGGTTGCCGTCGGTGGACGAGGGTATTTACATGGCGCGATTCTCGGTGCCATCGTCGTAAATTATGCCAAAACATATTTTACCGGTGCATTTCCTGAAATATGGCTGTTTATGTTGGGTGCCTTGTTCATCGCCACCACGCTGTTCCTGCCCAAGGGAATTGTCGGGATAATGGAAAAAGTCAAATTTTTCAACCGTCCGCCAGACACCGCAAAACCTGTCCTTTTGCAAGGTGACGGAGATTAAGATGAACGCCCCCCTTGTTGAAAAGATCGCCTCTGGTGACACGATCCTTTATCTCGATGGCGTCTCCGTCAGCTTCGATGGATTTAAGGCCCTGAACGGTTTAAGTTTCTACGTCGAGGCTGGAGAACTGCGTGCCATCATCGGCCCCAATGGCGCCGGAAAAACAACAATGATGGATGTCATAACTGGAAAAACCAAACCGGATGAAGGTATGGTTTTATTCAAAAACCATACGGACTTAACCCGTCTCGACGAAACCCGAATAGCCAATCTGGGGATCGGGCGAAAATTCCAAAAACCAACGGTCTTTGAAAACCATACGGTCTTTGAGAATCTGGAGTTGGCCCTGGCTGGAGATCGTCGTGCCGTGTCCGCGCTCTTTTTTCGTCTCAGCGGCGAAGATCAAGACCGGATTTCAGAAGTCATGGAAATTATCGTCCTGTCAGCAATGCGCACGCGCTTGGCCGGCGAACTTTCTCATGGTCAAAAACAATGGCTCGAGATCGGCATGCTATTGATGCAAGATCCTGAATTGTTACTCATTGACGAACCTGCCGCCGGAATGACAGATTCGGAGACCGCGCAAACAGCAGTGATGTTAAAGGACATCTCAAAAAACCATTCCGTTGTTGTTGTTGAGCATGACATGACTTTCATCCGATCGTTGGAAAGCCGGGTCACGGTCTTGCACGAAGGGTCCGTATTGGCGGAAGGCTCACTGGACACGGTTCAACAGAACGAGCGTGTCATTGAAGTTTATTTGGGACGCTAAACATGCTTAATGTGGACACAATCGATTTGTACTACGGCGCAAGCCAAGCCCTAAAACGGGTGAGCTTGGAAGCCGATAAAACCGGTGTGACATGCGTTCTCGGGCGCAATGGCGTTGGCAAAACCAGTCTGTTGCGGGCCATCGCCGGGCAACAACCAATTCAAGCTGGGAAAATCGAATGGGAAGGCGAGGACATATCCACGTTACCACCCTACGCACGGGCCGCCCGTGGGATCGCCTATGTACCGCAGGGGCGCGAAATATTTCCCTTATTATCGGTTCATGAAAACCTGTGCACGGGCTTTTCTGCCTTGAAGCGCTCAGATCGCAAAATTTCCCCGGAAATATTCGATCTGTTTCCAGTTCTGAAAGATATGTTGAACCGTCGCGGTGGTGATCTGTCCGGCGGGCAACAACAGCAGTTGGCGATAGCCCGGGCCTTGGTGACTCAGCCACGGCTACTGATTCTTGATGAGCCGACAGAGGGCATTCAACCGTCAATCATCAAAGATATCGAGCGGGTAATCCGCTTGCTTGCCAGTCGCGGCAATATGGCCATATTGCTGGTTGAGCAATATTTTGAATTCGCCCGCGACTTGGCCGAAACCTACGCGGTGATGGACCGCGGAGAAATCGTCCTCGAAGGCCACGGCGACGAGATGGTGGAGGAAGATGTACGCCGCTACATCACCGTATAAGGGGCCACCCCCCACATTGATCAGCAAGGTCGAAGTGGAAGGTGGCGCCCGCGTCAGATTTGGCATTGACCAGGACAAGACGGTTCTGAAGGATCTTTACCAAAGTGATCCCGTCCGGGTTCTGTTTCCTGATAACCCGCCGGGCGAATTGATGATCGGCGTTTTGACGACAACATCAGGGGGATTGGTCGGCGGCGACAAAATTCGTATCGATATTGAGGCGGACCGGCACACGGCCTCTATGATCATGGCTCAGGCAGCCGAAAAAATCTATCGATCAACCGGCGAAGACTGTCTCATTGATATTTCCATAAGCGCCGACAACGGCAGCTGGTTTGAGTGGCTACCGCAGGAAACAATCCTCCACCAGGGCGCGCGCCTTAGGCGGACGACGCGGCTAAACCTGGTCGGCGATGCCCGCGTATTGGCCGGTGAATTTTTAGTCTTCGGGCGGCATGCCATGGGAGAAACATTATCCGAAGGATTGGTTCGCGATTGCTGGAGCGTATGCAAAGACGAACGCGCCCTATGGTCAGATGCCTTCAACATGGAAGGCGATCTCAGCGGCATTATCAATCATCCCGCAGGCCTTGGCGGTGCGCGTGGGATGGCTAACGTCGTTTATGCCGGACCTGACGCCTGTGAGCGCCTTGAAATGGCGAGAAGTTTTTTACCGACGCAAACAAATATTAGAACCGGCGCGACAGTCGTTAATGACGTATTGTTAGTGCGCTGGCTCGGTTCCGATGTTTTTTTGCTGCGGAAGGCGTTTGCAACATTTTGGATGAGATTTCGCAATCAAGTCGGGCAGCAACCGGAAAAACTGCCTAGATTATGGGACATTTGAGGAGAACACCGTGAACCTTTCACCCAGGGAAAAAGATAAGTTGTTGGTTGCCATGGCGGCAGAAGTTGCGCGAAAACGATTGGCCCGTGGGGTTAAATTGAATTACCCGGAAGCAATTGCCTTGATATCGGATTATGTGGTCGAAGGTGCACGGGACGGCACCAGCGTTGCCGATTTAATGCGCGATGGCGCAACCGTCATATCGAAGGCGCACGTCATGGAAGGGATCTCAGAAATGATCCATGACATCCAGGTCGAGGCAACCTTTCCCGATGGCACCAAGTTGGTCACCGTCCACAACCCGATCCGATAACAGGGAGATCAAAATGATTCCAGGGGAGACATTTATTCTACCGGGTGAACTAACGCTTAACGAGGGACGTGAAACCCAGACGCTCAAGATCGCTAATACCGGTGACCGTCCGGTGCAAATCGGCTCGCATTACCATTTTTATGAAACCAACGCGGCCCTATCATTTGATCGCGGACCAACAAAGGGCTTCCGTCTGAACATTCCGGCGGGAACGGCGGTGCGGTTCGAACCGGGCCAGGAACGGGAAGTCGAGCTGGTACGGTTTGCAGGAACGGGACGTATTACCGGATTTAACGGATGCATCTCCGGTGGTTTAAAAGAAAATCGAGAGGACGCATAAAGTGACTTTCAAAATCGATCGCTCCAGCTACGCCGCCATGTTTGGCCCAACAACCGGCGACAAGGTCCGGCTCGCTGATACAGATTTGATTATCGAGGTCGAATTTGATCATACCACTTACGGCGACGAGGTTAAGTTCGGCGGTGGCAAGGTTATCCGAGATGGCATGGGCCAGTCGCAAGTCGCACGCAGCGACGGCGCGGTCGATACCGTCATCAGCAATGCGTTGATTGTTGATTACACCGGCATCGTCAAAGCCGATATCGGCATCAAGGATGGCCGCATCGTTGGCATCGGCAAAGCGGGTAACCCCGACACACAAGCGAACGTCAACATCGTTATCGGGCCCGGCACGGAAGCTATCGCCGGCGAAGGTCGAATTGTCACGGCGGGTGGCATTGATGCACACATCCACTGGATTTGCCCTCAACAGATCGACGACGCGCTTTATTCCGGCGTGACGACAATGCTCGGTGGCGGTACCGGCCCGGCGGACGGCACCAACGCAACCACCTGCACGCCCGGCCCCTGGCACATCGGGCGCATGTTACAAGCCGCCGAAGGCCTGCCCATGAACCTTGGTTTTTTTGGCAAAGGCAACGCATCCGATCCCAAGGCCTTGGTCGAACAAGTTAACGCCGGTGTTTGCGGCCTTAAATTGCACGAAGATTGGGGCACAACACCGTCAGCAATCGATACCTGCCTGAGTGTCGCCGACGATATGGATGTCGCCGTCGCCATTCATACCGATACGTTAAATGAGTCCGGGTTTGTCGAAAACACCACGGCGGCGTTCAAGGACAGAACCATTCATGCATTTCACACCGAAGGCGCCGGTGGCGGACACGCGCCAGACATCATCAAACTGTGTGGCGAATTAAACGTTCTGCCCTCTTCAACCAATCCGACCCGACCTTTCACCATTAATACAGTTGACGAACATTTGGACATGCTGATGGTCTGCCATCACTTGGATGCACGCATACCCGAAGACGTGTCGTTTGCCGAAAGTCGTATCCGCCGGGAAACCATCGCTGCGGAAGATATTCTGCACGATCTCGGCGCGTTTTCGATGATCGCATCAGACAGCCAAGCCATGGGGCGGGTTGGTGAGGTCATCATTCGAACCTGGCAAACCGCCGATAAAATGAAAAAACAGCGCGGCTCCTTGCCTGGCGAGCGCGGAGATAATGACAACTTCCGGGTCAAACGCTACATCGCCAAATACACCATTAACCCGGCACGTACACACGGAATCGCTGATCAGGTCGGATCGGTTGAAGTTGGCAAGCTGGCTGACCTGGTATTGTGGAAGCCTATGTTTTTTGGTGTCAAACCGGACATTGTCATTAAGTGCGGCACCATTGCCGCCGCCGCCATGGGCGACCCCAACGCCTCGATACCAACGCCGCAACCGGTTCACTATCGACCGATGTTTGGCGCCTTCGGCAACGCCCTGAGCCATAGTTCCGTTACCTTTGTCTCCAAAGCAGGGATCAACGCCGGGATCGCCAACACCCTGGGATTGTCGAAAACGCTTATGGCCGTGTCTGGAACGCGCAGCGTCAAAAAAACCGATATGGTCTTAAATGACTATATGCCAAATATGGAGGTTGACCCAGAAACCTATGAAGTGCGGGCGGATGGACAATTGCTAACCTGCGAACCGGCAATCGAATTGCCCATGGCACAACGGTACTTTTTGTTCTGATGCGAAAAGCGATTGAGCGCATTGAACAAAGCAACTGGCAAACGGCGGATGAAGTCGGCACCGTCACCTTGCCGTTTGACGGTCGCCACCGTCGGCGAATACGCATGACCGATGACGCAGGCGAACCCTTCGTGCTGGATTTGGCGGAAGCAGTGTACCTCCATGACGGCGACGGGTTGCGCCTCAATCACGGCGGTATTATTCATGTCAAGGCGGCGCATGAACCGGTGTTGAATATCGATTGCCGCAACCCGACCCATACGGCGCAAATCGCCTGGCATATAGGTAATCGTCATATCCCTTTGCAAATTTTCGCTGATGGCAGCCTGCGGATTCGGGCGGATCATGTGCTTGGCGATATGTTGACGGGTCTCGGCGCCCGCATAACAAAAACCGATGCGCCGTTTTCTCCAGAACCCGGCGCTTATTCGTCAACGGGGCATGGTGATCATGAGCACTAGTTCCAAGGACGGGCTGTACCGGCTGTTGACCTGGTTATCACCTTCATTCCCGGTCGGTGCCTATAGCTATTCCCATGGTATTGAATTTGCCATCGAAACCGGTGACATAACCAACGCGGAGGATCTGCAAGACTGGCTATCCGGCGTTCTCGCCTTTGGCTCTGGGAGAGTTGACGCTGTTCTTTTTCGCTCCAGTTGGCAGGCCATTGACGCCGCAAACGATGAACTTCTCGACTGGGCGATTGAAACCGGCGCAGTGATGCGGCCGACAAAAGAAATGGCGTTAGAAAATTCGGCGCAAGGTGCCGCATTTCTCGAAACGTTATTAAATAGTTGGCCCAATGCAGGTTTGCGACAGCTCGGAGAACGCCTCGACCGATCACGACGGTTGCCCGCTTATCCGGTCGTCGTTGGTATAGCCTCCGCACTTTCCCATATCAATTTGGAAACAGCATTGACCGCCTATCTTCACGCCTTTGTCAGCAATCTGGTTTCCGCTGGAATACGTCTGATTCCGTTGGGACAAACGGCCGGTCAAAAAATAATATCGGCGATGGAACCGTCCGTACTTTCCGTATCTCATGCCATCACCAACGACGCCCTTGGGCATCTCCAAACAAATATAGGGTCTGCGGCGATCATGGTTGATTGGTCATCTATGAAACACGAAACACAATATACGAGGTTATTCAGATCATGAGTTCCCCTTTACGTGTCGGCATCGGCGGACCGGTAGGATCAGGCAAAACAGCCTTACTTGATCGCCTGTGCAAAAAATTGCGCGACGACTACCAACTGGCTGCGATTACCAATGATATTTATACGCGGGAAGATGCCGAGTTTCTCACCCGCTCCGGTGCCTTGTCACCGGAACGAATTACCGGCGTGGAAACCGGCGGCTGTCCACATACGGCCATCCGTGAGGACGCCTCAATCAACCTTGCGGCAGTCAAGGACATGACCCTGAAGTTCCAAGACCTTCAGATCATATTCATCGAATCGGGTGGTGATAATCTTTCAGCCACCTTTTCACCAGAACTCGCCGATATCACCATTTACGTAATTGACGTATCCGCCGGTGACAAAATTCCCCGCAAAGGTGGCCCCGGCATTACCCGGTCTGATTTATTGGTCATTAACAAAATTGATCTGGCACCACATGTCGGTGCCAATTTAGACGTTATGGACCGGGATGCTAAAAAAATGCGCGGCGATCATCCGTTTATCTTCTCCAACCTGAAAACCGGACAAGGCGTCGGAGACATTGCCGATTTCATCCTTCAAATGGGAGATGTTCAGCGCAGATAACCTCGGTACATTTTTGAACTCTAAACATCGCCTTTGTTTTTGTGACAAGGCTTCAGATTTTCTTTTTATTCCGCGCAACGATAAACCCGGTCAATTCGCGATCAGGGATATCAGCCATAATCAGTTCTGAAATTTCAAACCCAGCCCCTTCCAACTGCTTTCGAAAATTGTGGGCGACGCAAAATAAACGACTGGACCGGCGAACAACCGGAATGTCTCCGTCAACGTTAAAGATGTCTTCACATAATAAAATCACGCCAACACATTTTTGCAAAAAGTTGAGGATCTTAATAACCTCGTCAGGGTGAAGCACCATCAACACACGACTGATCAGGCAAATATCAATGTGAGAAGGTAAATCCAACGCATCGCTAATCAATGTTTTATGGTCGGCGACAAGGGTCTTGATGTGGGGGTATAGTCGTCGGCTTTCAGCAGACGCGGTCGTGTTGGGTTCAAGACCGATGCAAACTGGTCGACAGTGTGGCTTAAGTGTTTGGTAAACCAGATCAAGGTCAAACCCGATATAACTTCCAAGCTCGAAGATTACTGGCGTATCGTTTTTCGTCTGCTTGCTCAATCGCATAACGATTTCTGCCATCTGGCGTCGGTCATCTTTTTGACTTAATGCGGATCGAATTGACGCGTAGTCTTCCGCCCCTTTCGTCGCGTAATCATGCAACGTTGCCGTTGCGGTGAGTTCATCGCCAAGCTTGCCTACCGACGCAAGCCGTTCTGATTCCTGCCGAGACCCTGCCAGACACTGAATCGGCGTATAAATGATATTGCATAGGGCCGATACCTTTTGAGAAAAAACGTCTGCTGTATCCAAGTCACCGGCCCTGAAGGCCTCGTGCCCGTGCTGCAAGTAAATACTTCTAACCCTTTCCCACCCACAGGACAGCGCCTTGAGATAGTCATCCGTCGTTTGCCAAAAATCATCCTGATCAATCACTTCATCGAGGCAATCTCTGGAGAATTGATAATTCGGCGATATGACAACAGCCTGCCCCCAAAACCGCATGGCCGCCTGATAATTTGACAACAAAAACACAACCATTGCTGACAAATGAAAAACCACCGCCTCATTTGAATGTTTTTGTCTTAAATCTGCACAAACTACGTCCACATGCGACACCCGCTCGGAGCTCGGTGAATTCCCTTGTGAGACGAATTTTATATAGTCGATGACCTGAAATATCTGCGGATCCGGATTATCCGGTATCGTTAACTGAAACTGAACCATTATTCAGTATTCCTGTTCAGCGCGAGACCTTTATCTCTCACAAGATCGCCGCAATGTTAATCCACTCCCCAAGATTCAGATCATCATCCATCGGAGTCAAAATCAACTTTGAAACCTGGACATGAAACGCAGCACAATCCAAATTAGATTCACCAGACGACGTTGGCTCTAACACTATTGAGTAAGGAGACGGCATAATGATGCCAACTTACAAGATCAACACCATCAACACCAATGTCAACTTATCCTCAACGTCAGATAAGAACGGCGGCGCACGCGCTACTTTCCGGCGCGCAAATAAAGACGAGCTCGACCATCAACTATTTGCACGGAATCTGAAGGTCTGGAAACAGTGTTTTCCAGACGCCGGCAACCTACTTGGTGGCGTTAAGCAGACGGATTCATATTTGCTGATTAACGATGATGGAGACTTCGATATTTGTTTTCGTGACAAACCCTTGCTTGGAATGGGCAGCAAGCGTTGGGCGTCTCAGGATTTCAGAAATTTTCACAAAACGGTACGCTTGGTTGATCTTCCTTACGGCGCAGAAGGCATCGAAACGGAGGTCGTAGACCGTATGGCGAGCCGGGTTGAAAGTGCACTCGGGTCACCGCTTCCCGCTAATCCGGTTGATCCCTGGTCCTATCATGTTGCCATTCTGGGATTTGGACTGGGCGATCATGTTCCCTTGATGACCGAGATCACCAAATGTCAGAATCTGATTCTGGTTGAGCCAAATTTTGAGTTCATTTATCTATCGCTGTTTACCCTCGATTGGCAAAAGTTCTTTGCCACTTATTTGTCCAACCATCGGACGATGCAAATTATACTCGATCAGAAGGCTGCTGATATCGAACTGAGAATTCGCGATTGCATCCGGCCTGTCAGCCCCCACTACATTGACGGAATGACAATTATCAACAGTTACCGAGATGCTGAGTTAGAGGCCACTTCAGATCGTGTTGTCAAAAATGCCATGCTCTTAAATGATGGCATGGGTTTTCTGCTTGATGAATGCGATATGCTTCGGAATGCTCATCGTAATTTGCAGGGCTATAGCGGTTGTTATTATCGACGCCGAAAAGGGCCTTTATCTCTTCCCGCATTTGTTGTCGGGTCCGGCCCGTCACTTGACGACAGTATCGATGTGATACGTGAAAATCAGGGTAAAGCGATCATCATTTCATGTGGTACGACGCTACGGATTTTATTGGCCAACGGCATTATGCCGGATTTTCACGTCGAGATGGAAAACACCCCTGAGATCGCTGATATCATCGCCGTAACCGCAAAAAAACATGATCTCTCGACCATTAAATTAATTGCCTCCTACACCGTCGTCCCAGGCGCCAGTCAGCATTTTGTTGACCCTGTCTATTATATTCGCGAAAACCTTACAGCCAGCAAATTGTTTTCCCTTGGTGACGACACGTCCGTCGGTTTTTCTGTTCCAACCGTGGCCAATCTTGGCTTTTCATTCGCGCAAGAAATCGGCTGTCCCGACATTTACTTATTTGGCGTCGATCTTGGTGCCCGCGACATCGAACGTCACCATGCCGAAGGGTCGGCCTATCACACCAATGAGGCCCCCTATGAGGACATTCTCGACATCCCCATGCGGGCAAATTTTGGCGGCGGGGATATTCTGACTGACGGTGTGTTTCTATGGGCCAAGGATTCCCTGGAACAAGCCACGCGTCGATTTTCAGAACCAGGACGACATTATTACAATTGCAGTGACGGCATGTGGGTCGATGGCTTTACCACGTTGGCGGCCACAGACATCTCGTTGCCTGAACAGACGACAAAAAGAGACGCGATCGCACTGATCAATTCCTCGTTTCCAGAATATTCAAGCAGAGACTTTGACCGGGCATGGAACAGCAAGACTCGCCGGGTCCGCCTCGAGCAACATAAGACCCGCCTGCTTTCGATGCTAAATACAACAGTCGAGCCTCCCTCCCCCGATATCAGTTCCTCGCAACCCTTAAACCGCCAGGAACGGCGCAAACTGGCAAAATCGGTCAATCGCGAAAAGGCACAGAAACGCAGTCAATCCGCTGTGCCCGCGTCCGTGAATAGTGGAGACCGCCCTGCGTTTAATTGTGATTTCATGAGCAACCTCAGCAATGAATACGATTTGACGGCCAACGCCATGACATTTGAGCAACTGTTTTTCAGCCGGTCCTTATTCTTCCCGTTGAGGGCCTTGCACTACTTTGCCGCGAGAACGCCTGCCGGCGAAGGCCGTGAAAAAATTATTGAAATCGGCAGACAGGAAATTGAACGGCACGTTCAATTAATTGCGGATCAAATCCTCGAACTTTACGACGCCCTTGACGCCGGCCCGGATTCTTAAACGTGGCATGACGCCATAAGCATCTCAGGACAGGGTCATTCGGGCGGGTATTTCAATCGCCAGCGTGTTCCCTGTTTTTCCCATATGTCTAGATTTCGACAACGTTCGGCGACATCCCAAAATGCCTCTTCCGATATTTCAATGAAATCGATAAATTTTTTGATATAACTGTGATCGCAACACCCATCGTATTTTCGAACAATTTCGATCATATCCTCACGCTTGGCCAAACCATGGCGAATATCATCGCTGACCTGTTGAGCCGTCTGACCAAACCCATATTTCAAGTATTTCAGGTACTGATTTACAAAGACAAAATCTTCGTCGAGGGCCGTGTGATCATGATAAGCGCCGGTTAACGCGGGGTCCGCGTCCTTTCCAGTTCGCACCTTCAGGCCATGCTTTTTCGCCGTTATGGCATTTTGCGATAGGCTCCAGTGCTCCATATAATAACCGAGATAAACCATGCGAAGTTGATGTTGGGCGCGTTTATCCTTTTCCGGGAAACGAAACATCAACATGTTCTCTTTGCTATTGCCGTCCTTCAAATAAGGCGCCAAATCACCGTCGCCGAGTGTGTGCATATTGGTGATGTTCGAGGCATCCCCGTCCATCGAACCACATTCGTTGCCAAAGGACAGGAACGGATTTTCGCCGGCACACGCGAGCGATATGCCTTGACTGAGGGCTATTCGCGGGATGCTCCCGTAAAGCGCGAGTTCCGACGGCTTACACCAGTTGGCGAACTCAAGAAAGGATAGTCGCATGGCCCGTTTCATCACTTCCGGGGCAATATTAATGGTAATGATATCAAACCCAAGGGAAACCAAATTTGACAAATCATAGGCACCAAGGTCGCTCATTTGCTGCGGCGGATAGGTGCATGATACCAGAAGTGGAATCATGCCGACCTCTCTGGCAAAAAGGGCCAGGCAGGTGCTGTCCTTGCCGCCGCTAACACCAATAACACAGTCATACTTTCCAGGCGACCGCCGCGCCTGGGCCCAGTCAACAACGTCGCGTAATTCAGCGCGGCGCTCCTCCCAGGCTTGAGGTGTCGTCCCGAATTTTTGGAAGTGACAAGGCGTACAAATACCATCCTCGTCAAACACCTGACCGGGTCGGGTATCGGGTTCTAAGCAGTTTTTACACCAACGCATGGCCTGCTCTCATTGCTCCGAGGAGATGGCCGAACTTTTCGGCATCTCGGTGTGAAAATTAAGTGGGGAGTCCGATTGCTTGCCATCGACATACCCCTTACCGATAATGATGTAGGACCGGTCAGGGTGGTCCGGCTCTCGATTGTTACAAACCCGGAATGTACACTGATCTTCCGCATCCAATCGCGCTTGTTCGATGTTGGGCGCGTCGCAAACATCACCAGCAACACAATTTTTCAGGGCCCAATCACCAGCGTCATTTCGCGTCCATAGGTTTGGGTTTCTATGCCGGTTTAGGTGATCGACGAGCTCGTCTTTGGTCATTGCCATCCAATCCAAGAACAGATCGGTGTCAGTCGGCATCACCGGGTTATATCGGCGAACCATTTGCTGCCCCTGTTCGCGTGTCATTCTTTTCAAACGGATTTCCCGACTGGCGTGGTCGCTAACTTTACCGTAACCAAATTTGAGAAGCTTGATGTAATCATGAAGGCCAGAGTAATGAAAACAATCGACGTCATTATAAGTATCAAACGTTCTTTGCTGTTCATTGGTTTCGTAGTTGTAAAGGTCAATCATTAGTTCGTGTTGCGCTTTTGAATCCCAGCGCAGGTAATTACTAAGGTAAATGCCACGCACGCCGACCGCTTGCAGTTCGCTATCGCTCGGGTAACGGTAAGTTTCCAGATTGTGATTATCCAGTTGAGGGTGTTGTTTGATTACATCCTCAAGTTCCAAGCCGAGCAAGTCATGTTCTTTTCTGTATTTTCGCGTCATCTCAACTTCGTCGAGATGAGAAAACATTCCCACCTGATCAACACCCTGATGCGCACCCCAAATAATAAGGGGGGTTTTCTGAAACAACGCATATTGAACTGGAAAACAGGTTTGCCCCGCAAGGCAATGCCAATACATGCTGCCGCGTTCGGCCAAGGTTGCATGGTTTAGCGCTTTAACGGCATCGGGGGAAACAACCTTAGAGATCAGGTCGCAATTAAACGCGGTCCGCAGATAAGTCAAATTGCGAATGCCCATGCGGGTGTTATAATGTTTGTTATAGTGAACAAAAAGCGGGTTCAATTTCAGCACATTTTTGACGACGTGGCAGATAAAATAAGAATCCCGGCCACCGCCAACCGGCACGATGCAATCGTAATTGTTTCCTGAACGGCTTCGATACGCGTCGGTAATTCGTTTCAGCTTGTCGAAGCGTTCTGGCCAATCCAAATTATCTTTTTCCTCGTGAACACGACAACCGCTACATATGCCATCGTCGTCAAGAATGATATTGAGCGGATGATTCTCCGGGTACAAACAGCGTGCGCAATACTTCATATGGCATCACTTTCGGTCTTAATGAACCCAACATCATCTAAACGACTTTCGCTCTTTTTTGACAAACGCCCGTCCTCGCCAAAGGGACCTGAAAACCAGTCAGAATGTGAACCGTGACGCATCTTGATGCCGGCGTCCGACAAATGATCTTTAATGGTAGCAACACTATGTTCACAATGATTAAGCATATTGCCAACAGCGACGGCAGAGACACAGGATAAGCGCATTGCATCGGCGATGTGATCAGGATGCCCCGCGCCACCGAGGGCAATAAGGGGAACCGACACGCGCTCTTCTACGGTTTTCAACAGATCAAGATCATAACCGCAGCGCCTGCCGTCACGATCGACGGAATTCAACAAGATCTCGCCAGCCCCATACCGTTCCGCTCGCGCGATCAGGTCATTCAGCGGCATTTGATGTTGGCCTGACGCTTGATCCCGAAGATAGGCCCGATATCCGTCATTAGTTTTTTGGGCATCAACCGACGCGACCAGACATTGACAACCATAGCGTTCTGCCGCCCTGGTGAGTAAATCAGGGTTATCAAAGATCGCTGAATTAATCGCCACTTTGTCAGCCCCTGAGCGCAGAAGATTATGGATATGGTCGCGCTTATGCACCCCGCCGCCGACCGTCAATGGTGTAAAAATGTGTTTTGCCACGCGTTCAACCATTTGATAATCCGGCGCCCGTCGCAAGTGCGTCGCCTCGATATCCAACAAGAAAATTTCATCAACTTCCCAACGATTAAGGTACTCAGCAACGACCTCAGGCTTTCCAATCGGTAGGTAACGATTGAAAGCAAAACTTTGCACGGCCAATCCACCGCGAACAACGATACATCCAATGAGGCGCTTGTATGTCATGTTGGCCTTTGCTGCTCGCGATTCTGGCGTCAGGCCAGTTTTCGGCGGGTTTCGACAATGTTGAGGAAATTACGCAATAGGATCAGGCCGCTTCTCTGGCTCTTTTCCGGGTGAAACTGGGTGGCATAAATATTGTCCAATTCAATGACCGAGGGGACGACGCCGTGGTAGTCGGTGTAGGCGATTACACCTTCAGACAAGGCGGAGAATTGGTAACTATGGTCGAAATAGAAGGTATCGGAGAATTTAATACGCTGGAACAATTGATTTTCCTGGCGTATCGCCAGCCCGTTCCATGACACATGGGGAATACGAATTCCGGGTGCCATTCTGATTTTTTCGACGTTGGCCTTCACCCAGCCAAGTCCCTTGTGCTCGCCCATCTCCGGTGAGCGTGTCGCGATCAATTGCATACCCAGGCAAATGCCCAAAAAGGGTACTTTTTTAACTTTCACGGCGTCGGTCAAAGGCTCAACAAATCCACGCCGTACAAGGTTTTCCATTCCCTCGCCAAAGGCCCCAATACCGGGAAGGATAATGGCGCCCTTATCGGCTAGAGCGTCGGGATTGGAAATAATTTCGACGCTTGCACCGAGGTAGGAGAAAGCATTGCTGACTGAAAAAAGATTACCCATACCGTAATCGATGATCGCCACGCTAACGGAACTGGTAACCATGATTTACTTATCTCTTCCATACGCATTGGGCGCGATCAGACAGGGTCAACATATGATCGCGACCTTCGTTCAAGTCGTCAATAGTTTACACCGTCAAATTTTATCAACCACAACAACCACCGGATCAGATCGTGAAAAATAAACCTGGAAATTCCTAATGTCTGCACTGCGGTATTTCCCATGCAAACCGTGACATCATGATCGCCTTACGTATAATCAGTCTCCACTCTTTCAGAAAAATGCCGAATAGACGATTTTCATGGGCAAAGGTTCTAAAGTCGGCTCTGTGGTTAAGATCGGTGTTGCCGACAAAAGTCCGCTTGTGCAGGCCGCCCTCAAACATCTTTTTTCTGAAGATGACCGCTTTGATCTGGTTGCGGTATATTCTGATGGAAAACAATTTATTGACGCCGTCGACGATGGGCGTTTCGATGTCGGTGTCATTGGCTGGGTGATTGGACCGGGCGACGGGCGCTACATTCTAGATCACCTGCAAGCCTATGATAGCCCACCCCGCATTGTTGTGTTCAGTGGCGCTGAAAATGAGGCTGTACCTGCGCAGGCGATGGTTCATGGTGCCGCCGCCTTCGTCTCAAAAAGCGAACAGCCCGATTTTCTTCTTGATGCCGTCGCCGCCGTGTCGAACGGCAGGATGGTATTTCCCTTCCTTGACGTTAAGAAAATTCATGATAACCCCTTAACAACGTTAACAAAACGAGAGCTTGAAATCATTTCATCTCTTGCCGCTGGGCGGACCAACAAAGAAATTGCTACGGAAAAAGGCGTGTCTCCCAATACGGTCAAGTTTCACATCAAAAATTTATATGAAAAACTGGGTGTCAACAGCCGCAGTCAGGCGGTCGCGCTATACTTAAAATCGTAAATTGACCCTATAAAAATAGGTGGTTTTATTACTACCCTTAATTTAAAATCATACCCCCCATCCGAATGTACCCAACGACTGACCATTCAACTATATTGGCCTCAATTAAAATCAATAAGCGGCTTCCATAACGTGGTCTGGGCGATGCCCCTGACGGGAAAACTCCCGGCAGAAAGACCCGGTGGAAAGACAGGGAGGAAATAATGGCTGAGGCCATGACGTTAGAGTCATACCTGATGCGATGGGCAGGTGACAAATCTGACCGTGACGCTATCGCTTGCACACTCATATCGCTTTCGGGCGCCTGTCGGAAAATCTCTGAGTTAATAGCCCTTGGCCCGCTCGCTGGTGCACTCGGTGCTGTCCATGGCAACAATATGGATGGTGATGCCCAGAAGGAACTTGATCTTCTAGCCAACGACTTGGTCATTACCAGCTTACGCAGCGCCCCCGTTGCCCTGATGGTATCGGAGGAACTTGATGACCCCCTGGACCTTGAGCAGGATGCGCCATTGTTTGTGGCGATTGACCCCTTAGATGGATCTTCCAATATCGACACCAATATTTCTGTTGGAACAATTTTCTCCATTCTGCCGGCTCAGGCCGGACTTAATGGCGCGGGCAACAGCGTTACCTTGCAACCGGGCACCCGTCAGCTGGCGGCAGGTTATGCCATTTACGGACCGCAAACTGCACTGGTTTTGACACTCGGCCAAGGCACGCAAATTTTCACCCTCGACCCGAGATCCAGCGAATTCCACCTGACATCCGAGAATGTCCGTGTTCCGGAAAAAACGCGCGAATTTGCCATTAACGTTTCCAACTTCCGTCACTGGGATCAAAATATTCGGGCCTACGTCGACGATTGTCTAGAGGGAGAAAATGGCCCACGAGAGGCCAGTTATAACATGCGCTGGGTCGCCTCATTGGTGGCAGAATGTCATCGCGTTTTATCCCGTGGCGGCATATTTCTGTATCCCGGTGATTCCCGTGACGGCTATGAGAACGGCCGTTTGCGTTTGCTTTATGAAATAAACCCTATTGGTTGGTTGATAGAACAGGCTGGCGGAGGGGCCTCGACAGGCCATGGCCGCGTCCTCGACCTTCAGCCAACCGATATTCATCAGCGGGCTCCATTGGTCTTCGGGTCGGAGCACGAAGTGTCCCGGCTCGAGCAATATTATTCAGCCCTTCATCCCGTCGGCGAACGATCGCCGTTATTCAACCAACGCGGTCTATTCAGAACCTAAGTCAGAAAAGGACGACAGGCAGTATCATGTCGACTAAACACCCAATTATATCCGTTACAGGGTCATCGGGCGCCGGAACATCATCGGTCAAAACCACCTTTGAGCAAATTTTTCGCCGTGAAAATGTCACCGCTGCCAATATCGAGGGCGATGCCTTCCACCGCTATGACCGCGTTGAAATGAAGCGCGTGATGGGCGAGGAAACGGAAAAAGGGAACAGCCATTTCAGCCACTTTGGGCCTGAGGCAAATTTGTTTGAAGAGCTTGAGCAGACATTCAGAAAGTTTGCTGAAAACGGCTCCGGCCAGACCCGTTATTACGTCCATGATCAAGAAGAATCTGAGGCATACGGGACATCACCCGGCACGTTTACCGACTGGAAAGACTTTCCCAACGACGTCGACTTACTGTTCTATGAGGGACTGCACGGTGCTGTTGTCACCGACACCTTGAATATCGCGCAATACGCCGATCTCAAAATTGGTGTGGTTCCGGTGATCAATCTGGAATGGATTCAGAAAATCCATCGCGATAAGGAGGATCGTGGATATTCAACGGAAGCGATCACCGATACGATCCTCAGGCGGATGCCTGATTACATTCAATACATCTGTCCCCAGTTCAACGAAACCGATATCAATTTTCAGCGCATTCCGACGGTAGACACATCAAATCCGTTTATCGCACGATGGATTCCAACGCCGGACGAATCGATGGTTGTTATTCGCTTTAAAAATCCGCACGGCATCGATTTTCCCTACTTGGTCTCGATGATTAACGACAGCTTCATGTCACGGGCGAATTCGATTGTCATTCCAGGCAACAAACTTGATCTGGCAATGCAACTCATTTTGACGCCGCTGATCATGCAATTGATCGAACGCAAACGTCGCGCTTCATAAAACAAGGAAAACCCCATGAACCAGATTAACAACCCAGTCGCGACTGCCGGCACGGTTCTCCACACATCATTATCCAACGCGGTCCGATTTTTAAGTGCGGACGCGGTTCAGGCGGCGAACTCTGGTCACCCAGGCATGCCGATGGGCATGGCCGATGTTGCGACAGTGTTGTTCACCCAGTTTTTGAAGTATGACGCGGCCCAGCCGAACTGGCCGGACCGGGACCGGTTTGTGTTGTCGGCGGGTCATGGCTCGATGTTGTTGTATGCGCTGCTGTATTTGACCGGTTATG
>Ga0316203_1000834_pt1 | contig 28806 bp, 28 predicted proteins | sample 6monrhotite_MG_FD_204940 | JGI IMG/M metagenome (GOLD analysis project Ga0316203, IMG submission 204940) | Microbial mat bacterial communities from mineral coupon in-situ incubated in ocean water Damariscotta River, Maine, United States -... | ecosystem: Environmental > Aquatic > Marine >... | reverse complement strand
TGGCAAGCGATGTTTGAAGCGCTTGCCCACTCATCAGAGGACAGCCTCTTTTTTATCGACAGCAGCATCGTCAAGGCCCATCGCGCGGCCACTGGCGCAAAAGGGGGGAACTGGCGCAGGATATCGGCCGCTCACACGGAGGTCGCTCAAGCAAGGCTCAGGCTGTAGTTGATGAGCAAGGACGCCTGATCAAAGCCACGATAACGGGGGCGCAGGTTCATGACAGCAAGGAAATGGCCACGCTGCTTGATGGTCATGAGGTAAACCCTAAAGCCGTTGTTGCCGATAAAGCATATGGCAGCAAGGATATTCGCCAACGCATCGCTGATCTTGGGGCCATTGCGGTGATCCCGGCAAAATCAAATGCCAAAAACCCAATCCCTCATGACACAGCACTTTATGCCATGCGGAATATCGTTGAACGTTTCTTCTGCACCATGAAAGACATGCGAAGACTAGCAATAAGATATGAAAAACTCAGCCAGAACTTCCTCGCCATGGTCCATTTATTCGCTATAAGATGTTGGTGTAATTGAGTCCACACCCTAGGCTCAGGACTCATTAAATCCACCATATAACGATTGCCGCGATGCAGATTGCGGAGAAGAAAGTGCGAGAACAGCGGTCATAACGGGTTGCGATCCTCCGCCAGTCTTTCAGTCTGCCGAACATATTTTCGACCTTATGCCGTTGTTTATACAAGTCTTTGTCATAGATGATCTGCCGCTTCCGATTTTTCCTTGGTGGGATGCAGGGCGTAATGCCCCGGGCACGCAGGCCGTCCCTGAACCAGTCGGCGTCATAACCCCGATCCGCCAACAGATCTTTGGCGGCGGGCAGAGCATTCCATAATTTTTCAGCGCCCTTGTCGTCACTCACCTGACCCGCCGTCAGGCACATGAGCACAGGCCTGCCCTGGCCATCGCAAACCCCATGGCGTTTAGAGTTTAATCCGCCTTTTGTCCGGCCAATGTCACGGGGCTTCAGGAAATAGGGTGAATACAATCAAATTGATTTTCTGACAGATAAAAATGATCACTCATGGGCAAACTCCTTTCACCATGAGTGAATCAAAATTACAACAAATGTGAATCCCTTAAATTAAGAGGCTCTGAGCCTAAAAGGATTCAAGAAAATTCACCTCGCCGTAGGAAAGCGCAAGAAAGTTTTGTTTAAAATAAGGGCCAAAGATCTTTCGTTTTACCGAAAGGACATGTCTTTTGGTTTTGAGGCAGGGGATTTCAAGTTATTTATCGGCACAAATTCTCGGGATGTGAAAGCGGCAAAATTTACCCTGACGCATATTATGCGTGAAAATTAAGGAACAAAGATAACGGGTTATGGCCTGAATTACTGGTCAGCGTTTGTAGCATCACCGCGTCAGGGGTCTCGCTTTGTATCACCGCGTATATTTCTGACTTTTAAGGCAAGCTTAATTTCATAACAGCGGTTCTCTGTCAGAGGGTATCGTGCTGCAAAGAAAATGGAAATTATACTCAGGAGAAGAGGAAGGCCGATCTCAACCGCCCGCATCCAGAAGAGGGTATATGGTGCCTGCAACTTGAGCCGCAAGGCCGCTTTTTTTACAGTTTGAATGTCCGTGTAAAAAGACTCCGGGATTCCGCTTGATTGTGTTAGCTGCGCCCTTAATTTGGATATTCCATTTTTAATTTTGATGGTTCTTATGATGAGTTTTTCATAGTGCTCGGCGCTTTTGATTGTTTCTCTGGATTTTATTTTAAGATGTGACAAGAGTTCAAATGACTTGAGTTCAGATCTTTCAAAAGAAATTTCCAACAGTAACGGTAGTGTTTTTGTGAGAGTAGTTTTCATCATGATTTCTGACGATTGCGTATTAAGACCGTCCAGTTGTGGCTGAAATTTCTCCAACTTAAGAATATTCTGCTTAACGCGTTCAGACATTTGTTGAAGGAGAAACAGTCTTGTGCTTTGCGATGAGATGGGGTCTTGTTCATGAACGCCCCTTGATTTCAGCAGTTCCCTTGCCAGGTAGGTTAGGAAAGCGCGGGCCTCCTGAAGGGTGTTACTATATTTCATTGCAACATTTCTGAGGTGCTCCTCTCTGGAGATAGGGGTGTTTTCTAGGGCGTGCCAGTTTTCTATTTTATGCTGAATGTGGATGATGCTTCCCTCCAGTATTTTCCCTTGTATTATAGTCAGTAAGCTATCACGGTAGCAGTCCTCCACAATCTCCACGTAGACCTTGCCGTCCCGTTTCAGAAGCCCGAATACAGGTGTCTTGCCAGCGTCACCGCGTCCCCTTTTGCCGCGAACCCGGCGCGCACCAAAGTAACTCTCGTCCAGCTAGAAGGCCCCGGTATTGGCAAGATGATCACTGTCAATTCGGGCCATATAAAGCCGTAATTTCCCATATATAATTTTACAAGACCGATGGGAGATATGACTGATCTGGTGGGCTTCATAAGCGTTCAAATCCATTGCAAAGCATCTTAAAAGATGCCTGAATTTGGCCTCCGAAATATGAGAGCGGTCGTAATACTTGTTTTTATGTGTCGTCATAATGCTTTAGCCTAACATATCACGAGCTAAAGTTCACCAGACCCTAAAATTATTCTACACCGTTCAATATGTGGTGGAGAGAAAATACCGTAGTTAACAAATTTTGTGCCAATTTTGAGACATACAGATTTACATTGTTTTACACAACCCGCAGAAATCCTTACTTTTTGAGACACCGCAAAATGTCTCAAAAACAGCATTTTTTGACATTTTGCATAAGTTTAAAAATAATAAGTCATTATTTTTATTGAGTTTTTCTTGGTGCGCCCGAATGGATTCGAACCATTGGCCTACGGATTAGAAGTCTGCTTAAACCTCAATCATTACAACAGATTTTCTGACATTACCCTTATGTGGCACCTTGTTATAAATCAATGGGTTACAGGGATTGTCAGAAAAAATATAACCTCAATTAGCAAACATAAATCATCTAATTATTATGAAATTTTTGATTAGTATATTGGAGGTTTTCTTGGAAATAAATATGCGTAATTGCCAGTGCATAATAAGCCTGTTACTTTCAACATTGTTAGATAGAAAGAATACAAATGATTATATTTACAGCTACAGAATATTGGGAGGCATGTCAGGAATACCATAAAAATGGTTCTAAGGTTCTTCTCGGTACTTTGCAATTTTTAGAAAAGAATGAAATCATCAAAAAAAGACTGGATGTTATTTTCACCTCTCTTGACAAGGAAAATAAAATTGAGGCAAATTGAAGTATCCTATTATGGCGTTCACTGGGATGAAGGGCCTTTGGCTTTTTTAGAGCAAGGAAATAATATTGGATCATTTAATACTCTCCGCGGCAGAATTAAGTCACCATTCCATGTGATAAACTCAAGACCTTGTAACCACATCGTTCCACCTACCAACCCCAAAGCACATGAAATTCATCAAAGATATTTCGAAAACCTAAAAAAAGATCCCTTAGTTAAAGCTATGCTCCCCGTTGAGCGTGCTATGGGCAGCAATATATTTCATATAAATTGTGACAATTTTTCAAATGACTTCTTTATTCGACTAACCCTATTGTCAAAGATGTCTAGCCCAATAATATCTCCCGTTATTTCATTTTTAGACACCACAGAACTAGGTATCATCGAAGAATTAGGCATTACAAATATCCAGCCGCTCATCGTAACCAATATTTCCTTAGAAGATTCACTATCTGTTGAGAGAATATGTAAAATTGCCGGATCAAGTCCTAGAACATTAATCCTAATTGGCAATATCGAGAAGGCTCACCTTGTTAAGATCCAGCAGATCACAACGAACATCTGTGAAGAGGATCTGTCCCAGTTAATTTCCCTTCCTTGGGAATCGTTGGGGGCCTCGGAGGTTAAATATTATATGCAGTCCCGCCGAGCATCTCAGTCCTTTATGGATGACCTTAAACGCAAACCTTAATTACAGGATATTTCCATGGGAAACGAACTTGAACTCTGGGACTCACAAGTCTCGGACTTAGCCTATTATATGGCTAATCCAAAATGCTTTAATCTATCAGATCCAGGAACAGGGAAAACGCCTTCTGTTTGTGTCTACGCCTATTATAAATGGAGTTATGACCAAGAAAAAACCGTGTGGATCATGCCAAAATCCCTCCTACAGAAGAACAAGAACGAGCTCCACGCCTTCACCCCTTTCAAGGATGATGAAGTGATCATTGTTGATGGCACTCCTAAACAGCGTACAAAGCAGATGTCTGGGCCCGCCGGGAAAGTTTTCCTCATGGGGTTTGATGCCTTCAGAAGAAACTGGGAAGCTCTGCTCGTCCTACAGCCCACCATAAACCTCGCTTTGGTGGATGAATGGCATATGGGGTATAAATCCAACACTTCAAAACGCACCCAAGGCCTTTATGTCGCAATGCGGAGAATAAAGAGCCTTGTCGGGATGACGGGAACCTTAATCGATGGGAGGCTAGACAGCGTTTACCCCGCCATCCACATTGTTCAGCCCTTATATTACCCCAATTACAATGCTTTCCTCAATTTTCATGCGGACATGATCGATGACTATGGCACTGTCCTCCAGTGGAAAAATACCAAGAAAGTTTCCAAAATCCTCAAAGAGATCAGTGTCAAGCACACCTTTGAAGAGATCCATGGACCCGAATCCAAAATCACCAATGTTGAAAAAGTCCCAATGGGTAAAGAAGCTCGGAAGGCCTATAATGAATTTCACAATGAGGCGATGCTTGAATTAGAAGACCGGTTCCTCGATGGTTCCCTCCCTGGGGTAGCTGTAATTCGAGCCCGGCAGATCATGGCCCACCCTGAGACCTTTGGCATCACCAAGGAGAAGTCCGGCAAAGATGATCGCTTGGAGATCCACCTAACCGACGCCCAGACTGCTGGGGAGGCTGTGATCATATATTCCGTCCATGTCCCAGAAATGGAACGTATCCGGGACCTGTGCCTGGAGATGGGCCTCGCCACGAGCTTTATCAACGGAAATATAACCGGCGCCAAGCGTCTCAAAGCGGCCAATGATTTCGAGGAACAACGCAGCCAAGTAATGGTGGGATCTCCAGAAACAGCCGCTGTGGGGTTCAACTGGGGGCATGCGGCCCACGTAATATTCGCCACGATGGATTACAAGGACACCTCGTTCTTCCAAGCCTACCGAAGGGCAATGCGCGGGAAAAGAAAGACACCCCTCCGCATAACAATCCTTCAATATGAAGACAGCGTGGATCAGAGGGTATTCAGTATCGTAAAAGAAAAAGCAAAACTAGCCAATGAAGTTGACCCCACCAGACAGCAACTGGTCGTGTAGAAGGAAAATATTAATTTGCACTTTTAATCAATACAATGTTTATTTTTTACACCTTATAAGAGATTCAACATATGCAGAAAATTCCCCGGGAAATAGCTTCTTAAATTTGCCGTGAAGGATTAATTTTTTAAGCGTTGCCAAATACTTGATCCACTTTTTTAAAGTAATAAGTGAATAATGTACCAGTACAGTTCTAATTATCAAGGGTTGCAGATGGTGGAAATTGGTGTATATCTGAAGTGAAAGGAGAATGTTATGAGATTAAAGATGCTATTAATGTCTGGGGTAATTGGTTTAGGGGGGTGTACTAGTATGCCCACCGCCTCTGAATTAGCTAACGCCGACTATGGTCAACACATGTATCAGTCGGAATGTGAGGGCCTCGCTAGAGATATTTTATCTAACTCTCTGAAAGACCCGTATAGTGCCCAGTATAGTTTTGGCAGTTGCCAGACTATGGGAGGGAACTCTGTACCATTACTAGGCGTCCCAAAACAGTTTGGCTATGGTATGACTGTTCAGGTCAATGCCAAAAACAGTTTTGGGGGGTACACGGGGGACGTCACATACATTTTTATATTTAAAAACGGGCAGGTGATAAGGAGGGGTAGGGAGGATAAAGACTTAGGGACAATTCTTCCCTTCTGATTTAGGTTCAAAAGGGGTAGTCCTGATCTCCACAATAAGTCCATTCTCTGCTACTTTGTATGCCTTGAGGCCGTCAAGGCCTACAACGACGTGGGTTAATTCGGGCCACTGGCGGAATCCCATGTAATCTGCCATGGATAACTGAGCCGATGCTTGTGGGTGCGTGTGCCAGATGGCCGTTTAGGCCACACTTAAAACTATATAACTTAGACGACCCTGCCCCTCACCTTTTGGTGTGGGGCTTTTTTTATACCTGCGCCTATCAAAGGATTACCCAACCCTAAACCCAAAAAGGAATATTGTTATGAATAACAAAATTGATACTGCACTTGCTGCCGCAATAGATCGGGCAAATATAATGCATATTGCCGCAAATGACCCCAAGCCTACCCCGAGACTTGTTTCATCCCTGACCATGGATGAAGTTGCTTTGGGCTCTATGATTAATGATGAATGGCTTAAGGTTAAACCATTTGGATTATTAATTGGATCTAGTGCCAACCTGATCACTGATGGCATTATTGTTGAGATGAACTTTGCCCGCAACACCGCTTGCTTTTCTATAAAAGCTGGAAACCCAGCCATTTATAAAAAGACCTATGGGGGCGGCCTATGTGTTGATGGAAATTCTTGGGAAGATACTATTCAACAGTTAAGGGTAATTGACTCCAAGGCACGCCCCTATCGATCAGCCGATATCCTATTCACCGTTCTGAAAACCAATGGAGAGGCTCAGAAGGGCATGATCCTCGGGCACTCCCAGTCCACGACAAACTGGAAATCTTATTTAAATTTTCACAACGAATGTAAGGAAAAAGATTTGATTAATCAAAATATCACCATCAGGATTAGCCATACGCTTCAATCAAACAAAGCGGGGAATGAATGGGGGACGCTAAATTTTGAGTTAATGGAAACATGACCCACAACAAAGCATCATTCACCATATCATCCCATTATAAAGGTGGGATAATCTTTATACAAAGGCCCAAATCTAATGCTTAAAATAATCAACGGATTAGAAATAAAATTGCTAGGCGATCCTCACCTAGGACGTAAATTTGTCCATGGGGTTTCCATAGATCGAAAAGGTGATCGTGAGCGCACCCAGTGGTCTAAATTTGAAACCTCCCTCTTTGACTGTGATATTGTCGATGTCCACGTTTGTATGGGGGATATATTCGACAAAGCCATAATTCCTGCTGAGGTTCTGTTTAGAACTGCTCAAGTATATAAAATGGCAGCTAAAATGCACCCTAATGTTGAGTATGTTCTCATCCGAGGCAATCACGATGGTTTCAAGGACATTGACCGTATTTCCTCATTTGACATTCTCGCAGAACTATTGGCTTCTTGTGATAATATCTCGGTTTATAAGGATCCAGAACTTGTGGAGATCTCTGGGGTACATCTTGGGTTCTGCCCATGGAGTCCCGTTGTGCCGGCTTCAGAGCTGATGCAAAAAATAAAATACCCTGTTGCTTGTGTTTTCGGCCACTGGGATACGATCTCCTACGGGGGCTCAGAACATAATCTGATCCCTACTGCAGAGATGGCCTCACTCGGCATCACTGAGGCAGTGACAGGGCATATCCACCTTCCAGACACATTTGAACGTGATGGCGTTACCGTCACTGTAACAGGCTCTATGGTGCCCTACAGTCACGCAGAAGATCCAGATGCAGAACTTTACCAGACTGTGACGCTTGAAGAATACCTGAGGGCTCCTGAAGGAGCGTACACCGCAATGTGCCTCAGAATAGACTTGCAGCCCGGGGAGAAGATCGATTTTGCCATTGATTGCCTCCAACTGACCACTCGCCGTGTGGATGATGACGGCGCCGTGGAAGACATAGATGTCAACTTCGGGGACTTTGATTTTGAGAAGCTCTTTGTCGAAGCCTTCCAAGAAGAAGATGTCCCCACCGACATCATCGAGATTATTAAACATAAATATGATGAAATGAGGTCCGAAGATGCTTAAGAAACTAAAATACTCAGTCACCTTCCCCTCCACTGGTCGGGAATTTAAAAATGATATTGATTTTGAAACAGGCCTAACCGCCATCACCGGCGCCAATGAGGGCGGAAAGTCTCTTATAATGGAGATGGTTCGCTACTCCCTATTTGGTGCCCCTGCCCTTCGAGGATCTGCCGCAGATTATAAAACCCTTCAGATTGAATTTATATTCAACGTGGGTGATCAAGATTATCGTGTTGTTCGTAACAAGAAGGATCAACATTTATATCGGGGCGAGGATCTGATCGCCACGAGCACCAGTATGTTGAACAGTAAAATCCCATCCATTCTAGGATTTGGTATCAAAGTATTCGATATTGCCTGTTCCTGTAATCAGGGAGACATTGAAGCCCTCGGTAACATGAAGCCCACCGAACGCAAACGGATGGTGGATACTGTTATTGGTCTCGATGCTATTGAAGAAATAGAAAAGTGGGCCAGATCTGAATCTCGGAATTTCCAGAATACCGCCGCCGCCCTGAAAAGTTCGGCCGATTATTTGCAGCCAGTAAAACCAGTGAAGCCCAAACCTTACGTCGAGGCTGAGAAAGGGGTAAAGGATCTCGAGAAGTTACAAGAACAAGTTCGCCGCCAAAGTGAAATCAAAGGCCTCCTTCAAAATGTCGTTGCCTCCCCAGGGGCGTTACCTCCTAAACCTGATACAGATCTGGATCTGGTTCAGGCTCGTGAAATGACAGAGAGGCAACAAGGCCTGAAAGTGCACCAAAATACGCTCATGCAGAGGTTTACGAATATCCCCAATGTCACCCACACCCTTGAAATCCTTGAGGCCGAGGCCAAGAAGCATACTGATATGGATAAGTGGTTTAAATCAGAGCGAGAGTTCAAAACCCGTGGGCCTCAGCCTACTATAGAATATCCCGACCTTAAACAAGCCTCCAAGGACCTTGAACTATATGAGAAGGTATTAGACAAACTACGCCTCCTTGAGAAGGGCCATAATAAATGTCCTGAGTGCGAACATACGTGGCCAATTGCCGATATGTCTGCGTTCGAAAACATCCCTGACGAGATGAATAAGCCAACTATGGATCGGGCGAAAATTACAAAACAGGAAAGTTATTGGGCAGCATGGGTCAACTGGGAACGTAAGCTCCCTGCCCGCCCTGAAGAGCCTACATTGTCCCAAATGGATATTGCCTTTGGCCGCCAATCCTTGGAAAAGGCCAAGGAAAAGGCCGCCATCCAGAAGGGACTTCAGGAGGTTCAAGCTGAAATCGATACCATCCCCGTCAAGATATATGACGTAATGATGTCATTAGCAAAGTGGGATGCTGATGTTACCGCACATGCTGCAGCCGATGAGACCTTCAAAAAGTGGCAGAAGGATGAGCAGAAACTTCAGAAAGAAATGGTTAAATATGAAGGCGTGATCGAGAAGCATACGACCCTTCAATCTATAATCCATTCTTCACAAATTTACGACAGTAGCCTTGAGGCTTTTACCGTTGCAGAAGCCAAGTATAACGAGGCCTGTAAAGAGGTGAATGACCTTCTTGAGAAAGCCGATCACTATCAAAGGGCGGGCAAGGCACTGACCAACTTGCGGGTCCGTGTGAAACAGCATCTTGTCCCTTCCTTAAACAAAGTGGCTTCCCTCCTTCTCAGTCAAATGACTGGAGGACAGCGTAACGTCGTTGAGGTTGACGAGAATTTCAACGTACAGATTGATAATCAGGCGTTAAATACCTTGTCTGGGTCGGGCAAGTCCGTAGCCAACCTCGCCATTCGTCTTGGCCTGGGTCAGGTTCTGACGGGCAAGATCTTCTCCGTCTTTATGGGAGACGAAATTGACTCTGCTATGGATAAGGATCGAGCGGGCTTCACCTCAGACTGCCTTCGGGGCCTTACCCAGATGATTACCCAAGTGGTCTTGGTAACCCATAAGGAAATTGAGGCTGATAATGTGGTGTGGATAATTTGATTATATGTTATATTATACCTTAACTTCGCTGCCAAACTGTCCAAACAAACAGGACCACCTCACAACCCGTAAGGATGCTAGGCAAGATGTGTTTGACTACATCGAATTTTTCTACAACCCAAAAAGAAAACATGGTAACAACGGATTGTTGTCGCCAATAGATTTTGAAAAACAAACAATAGTGAAGATGCAAGGTGTCTAACAAACTAGCAACTGTATTTCAATTTTCCCTCCAGAGCTCATTTTTAGCCACAAGAGCATTCGCGGTGACTAGCAATTTTCTTGCAACGGCAATGAGAACGACTTTATGAGGTTTACCTTTACCTTTCAGACGATTTGCAAAATTTTTAAGGGGCTGGTTGTGCTGAGACGCGACCAACGCGGCCTGATACAGAAGGCTTCGGATGTTGTATCTCCCTCCTTTTATTGACCGTTTTCCGTCCATTCGGCCACTATCCTTATTAATAGGCGCAACGCCAGCAAGTGCTGAGACTTGTTTGTCGTTCATAGATCCCAACTCTGGCATTTCACCCATCAGGGCGGCACAGAGCACAGGGCCAATACCAGGAATTGATCGCAGGATTTTGGCTTGTTGTTTTAACTCCGGATCAGCTTTAATCTGAGCCTGTATTTCATCTTCCAATCTAGATATCTGTCGTGTCAGCAATGTGTGTAATTCAGCATCCATCTCGCTCAGGAAGTTGCCGACACGCTGTTTTTCTTGGCACATAAGGCGTTTTCTCATATTTACTAACTGTCGCCGTTTAGAGCTTATAGCATTGATTTTACGCAATTTTTCTGTTGGCAATCTTCTGCCAGATTCAGGGCGGAACGCAATGAACTCTGCAACCAAACGTGCATCAATTGGATCCGTCTTTGCTAAAGCACCAGTAGCTCTTGCAAAAGAACGTACATGTGCAGCTGAGACCTGTCGCACATCATAACCAGCTGTATCTAGCTCTTCCCAGACTGCCTATTCATATCCACCAGTGGGCTCCAAAGCTATAACCTGGTCGTGTGGTGCGCCTATTTTAGCCTTTAAGATCAGGTGGCCAGATGGCGTATTAGGCACCATAAATGCGGCGGTATTGGCGCTGCAGAATACAAATATTTCAAATTTTCCGACATCAAGGCCGATAAAATCTATTTTATGTGTCATAATCTAAATCTCTTTCTTATGCTCCGGGGTCTAGGCCCCATTCAACTGTTCGAGTTTAAAGAAGGAGAAGGGTCGCCACTCTAGATTACGTGGTCAAACCACAAGGGGCATACGGCGAACACCTTCCCAACCTAGACTGTTGCAACAGTCTAGGTTGTACCCAGGTTAACATTTGTTGGATACATAAGGGGCATCTCACAGAATGGTTTTTAGACTAAGTATTCGTCAAGGTTGGCGGTAAACCCATGTATCTCTGGCGCGCCGTTGACGGAGAAGGTGAAGTTCTTGATGTCTTGGTACAAAAGCGCAGAAACAAAAGGGCCGCGCTGAAACTTCTCAGAAAATCACTGCAAACCCAAGGCATTACACCTACAAAGATCGTTACCGATAAATTGAGATCATACGGCGCAGCACTCAGAGATTTAGAAATAGAGCAGAAAGTTCCCATGTTCCCATTCGGCGACGGGAACGAAAGATGCAAAGATTTAAGTTTCATAAATCTGCTCAGGTTTTTCTTTCAAGTTACGGTCCCATTTATAATCTCTTCAACACACAAAGACATCTCATTTCAAGACAGACACTACGAACATTACGGTCAATTGCAATGACTGAATGGAATCTTGTAACCAATGCTGCTTGATCCAAACCTCCTATGAAATTACTGCGCCTTGAGAAAGTTTATGTGACAGAGCCCTTTTGCAAGATCAATTCTGGATCTCTAATTAATTTTCCTCATGCAGCGATTAAAAAGGATCATTTGTTGTTCGCTAGTTCGTTCTTTAACTCTCTATATGAAGACTACATTTTTAGGAAAGAAAATTTTATGACGCGTTTGTCAGGTGCCGATGCCATATTACAGTCCTTAATTATCAACGGTGTTGATACAATATTTGGCTTGCCCGGTGGCCAGCTCGATCATTTCTTTGATGCCATGTATCATGAAAAGGACCAGATCAACCTGATCGGTACCCGCCATGAGCAGGGGGCGGCTTATATGGCTTTCGGTTATGCCCGATCCACCGGCAAGGTTGGCACCTATACCGTTGTCCCTGGCCCCGGCGTCCTGAATAGTACTGCCGCGATATGTTCCGCCTATGCCACGGATACGCCAGTATTATGCCTTACCGGTCAAATCCCGTCTAAATCCATAGGCAAGGGCTACGGCGAACTTCATGAACTACCCGATCAGTTGGCAACCATGAAAACACTGACCAAATACGCCGCCCGTATTGACCATCACAGCCAGGCTCCGAACATTGTGAATGAGGCATTTAAAGCCCTGAAATCAGGACGCCCTCGTCCAGTATCTCTGGAAATGCCCATGGATATCATGGGAATGCAAAGTGACGTCGCCTTACAAGAAGCCTTTGAAAACATCCCTACTGCCCCAGATATGGACAGGGTCAAGGCAGCGGCAAAAATTCTCGGCAATGCCAAACGACCCATGATCGTGGTCGGCGGCGGTGCCAATAACGCCTCAGCCGAAGTGCTCGAAATTGCCGAAATGCTCCAGGCGCCCGTCACCTCCTTCCGCAGTGGCCGGGGTATCATAAGTGATGCCCATTACCTGGGACAGAATTATCCCGCCGGTCACCAGCTGTGGGCCGAAGCCGACGTGATCCTCGCCATCGGTACCCGCCTACAACTACAGCAGCAGTACTGGGGCACTGATGAGGATATGAAAATCATCCGCATCGACATTGACCCAGTCGAAATTGACCGTATCAATGTGCCAGAAGTAGGTATCGTCGGCGATTCAAAAGTCTCACTGCAGCATCTCATTCCAGAAGTCTCTACTCATAATATCAAGCGCGCCAGCCGTAAAGACGAGCTAGATGGCCTAAAAAAAAATATGCTCCAGCGGATCAGCAAGGTCCAGCCACAGATGTCGTACTTGGAGGTCATCCGTCAGGAACTACCCGACGACGGTTATTTCTGTGATGAGATCACACAGGTCGGCTTCACCTCATGGTATGGTTTCCCTGTATATGAACCCCGTCACCTAATCACCTGTGGTTATCAGGGCACTCTGGGCTATGGCTATGCCACGGCGCTTGGGGTCAAGGTGGCCCACCCAGACAAGGCGGTCATCTCCATCACTGGCGACGGCGGCTTCCTGTTCACGGCCACCGAACTGGCCACTGCTGTGCAATATGGCATAAACCTAGTGACCATCATCTTTAACAACAATAAATTTGGTAATGTCCAACGCCAACAGCAGGAATGGTTCGGCGGTCGTCTCATCGCCTCTGACCTGCATAACCCAGATTTTGTTAAATTTGCTGAAAGTTTTGGTGCCGCCGCTTACCGGACTAACAGCCCTGAAGGCCTGCGTCAGCTGATCCGCAAGGGTCTGGACCATAAAGGGCCAACTATCATTGAAGTGGAAATCACCGAAGACATGGCCTCCCCCTGGGAATTTATCCTGACCCCACCCGTGCGTGGCAACAAGTAATAAGAGCATAATATTATGACACAATTAACCGCACGACCGGGAATTCTTGAAATTGGTGCCTATAAACAAGGCCAGAGCGATCTGGTCGGCATCAAAAACCCGATCAAGCTATCGTCTAATGAATCGCCCTTGGGTCCTAGTCCTCGCGCCATTGCCGCTTATGAAGAAGCCGCAGGGGAATTGTTTCGTTACCCAGACGGCTCACAACATGACCTGATTGGAGCCATTGCAAAACGGTTTGCGTTAGAGGAAAGTAAAATCATCTGTGGCAACGGCTCCGATGAGCTGATTCAGATGCTGATCCGGGCCTATGTGGGACCAGATGATGAAATTATCATCAGTGAACAGGCCTTTGCCATGTGCCGGATTCATTCCATGGCCCAATGCGCCACTATCATCACCGCACTCGAACCCGACCTAGTGCCAGACGTGGATCATATTCTGGCCTGCGTTACCAACAAGACCCGCATGGTCACCATCGCTACGCCTAATAACCCAGCTGGCCGCTATATGCCAAAAGACGAGTTGAAAAGACTGCATGACAATTTGCCAGAGAATGTTCTGTTGCTGGTCGACAGTGCCTATGCCGACTATGTGGAAGCAGAGGATTATGATTCTGGGTTAGAGCTTGCCAAAAGCACAAAAAATGTCGTTATGACCCGAACCTTCTCTAAATTATATGGCCTGTCTGCCTTGCGTATCGGCTGGGCTTACTGTGATGAGAGTATCATTGATATTCTGCAACGTATCCGTACACCCTTTAATACCAACGCCCCGGCCTTGGCCGCAGCAAAGGAAGCCGTTCTGGATACGGGTTATGAAGCCATGATCCGAAAGCACAATAATAGCTGGCTTGTTAAAATGTCCAAAACCCTGACCGACCTTGGCATTGAAGTTATCCCAAGCGTAGCAAACTTTATTTTAATGCGTTTTTCCGATGATCCCCGTTATAATGCCCAGAATGCCGGTGACTATCTGTTGTCACAGGGCATTATTCCGCGACCCGTGGGCGCCGGAGGTCCCGCCAACTGCTTGCGGATTACCATAGGTCTCGACAATGAAAATGAAGCCGTGATCACAGCACTAACTGATTTTATGAAAAAGAAATAACATACCATGCAGCCGTCCCAAACAGCCCAAGACCAAGTCCAGTATCTTCTGTCCAAGCCCCTAAAGATGCTTATCAACGGCGCGTGGGTTTCCTCTGAAGGTGGCGAGACACATGACGTAATCAATCCGTCAACGGGGGAGGTCATAGGATCCTTTTATACGGGGAGTGTACCTGAGGCGGAAAAAGCCATTACCGCCGCGAACCAGGCATTCACTGACAAACGCTGGCGCGGCAAGGCGGTGACGGAAAAAGCGCGCATCCTATGGCATCTCGCGGACCTGATCGAGGAACACGGCGATATTCTAGCCCTTCTGGAAACGCTGGACGGCGGCAAGCCTTACGTCGCGGCCCGACAGGGTGAAATTCCCATGGCGGCGGAAAGTTTCCGCTATTATGCCGGCTGGTGCACCAAGCTTGCCGGTAAAAATATTGATATACTGACTCCCGGTGATTTCCACGCCTATACCAAGCGCGAACCAGTTGGCGTCGTCGGCCTGATCACCCCGTGGAACGGACCATTAGTTCAAGCTGCCTGGAAAATGGCCCCGGCCCTAACCGCTGGTTGCACCCTGATCATCAAGCCATCTGAAGTTACCTCCCTGTCGACGCTTTATTTAGGTAAATTACTGGCTAAGGCTGGTGTTCCGGACGGAGTGGTCAATATTGTCCCTGGAACCGGCACCACCGTCGGTGCGGCTCTGGTGGAAAGTCCGAGGGTCAAAAAGGTAAGCTTCACCGGCTCGACCCAAACTGGCAAAAACCTGATTCAGGCCTCCACGCAAAATCTCAAGAAACTTACTCTTGAGCTTGGCGGAAAATCTCCGGTGATTGTTTATGAAGATGCTGACCTCAGCAAAGCCATTCCCGGCATTGCCGGCGGCATTTTCGGCAATGCCGGACAGGTTTGTGTCGCAGGGTCACGGCTATTTGCCGCCCCGAAAATATATGACGAGCTGCTGGCGGGCTTGATAGACTATGCCAAAAAAATCACGGTCGGCAACGGTTTTGACTCGGAAACTACCATGGGGCCACTGATTTCACAGCAGCATCTGGACCGGGTTCTGGGATATGTGAACAAAGGGGTCGCCGAAGGCGCCACCCTAGTCACCGGCGGCAAGAGAACCGGCGAGAAGGGCTTTTTCATGGAGCCAACCATCCTGACCAATGTCGATGCGGGTAACTGTATCGCGCGAGAAGAAATCTTTGGCCCGGTACTGTCTGTACTGAAAGTCGATAATATGGATAGGGTGATTGAACAGGCTAACGCATCAGACTTTGGTCTCGCAGGCAGTGTCTGGACCCAAGACATCAGTAAAGCCCATAAAATTGCAGGCGAGATTAATGCAGGAATTTTCTGGATAAACTGCCACGGCCTACCCGATATGGCGATGCCTTTTGGTGGGTATAATCAATCTGGTTGGGGCCGCGAAGGCGGGCTAGAAGGGCTGGAATATTACACCGAACTAAAATCTGTCATCGCTGCTTTATAGGCTCAATCCTTCTTCATGCTGTCCTTCATATCGATAAATTTCCCAGCTTCCATCATCAACCATGCTGTGAAGGCCCGGATTTTGGGCTGATCAGAGGCCGTTTTAGTGCTGACCAGATAATATTCATAATCACAGGACAGCTTGACCTCAAACGGCGCCACTAGGTCGCCCTTAATTAGGGCGTCCACCACCAGAGCCCCGCGCCCTAGAGCGACACCTTCGCCGCAGATCGCCGCCTGCATCACCAGATGGGAATGAGTGAATCCCGGCCCCCGGCTTGACTCAACATTTGTCACACCGGCCTCTTCCAGCCAGTCCTTCCAGCCTATAACTCCCACATCATGGAGCAGAGTGTGACCATCAAGATCTTCAAGATATTCCAAAGGCTTGCCTTCTTTCAAATAGTCGGGGCTACAGACCGGATAAATATGTTCGGTGAGGAATTTTTTGGCATACACATGCTGCCACTTGCCGTCTCCGTAACGAATATCCAGGTCCACTTCACCCTTGCTCAGAAGGTCTTCTTCCTGATCAATGGTAATAATCCGCACATCAAGATCGGGATACTGATCGCGAAAACTTTTCAGCCGCGGCACCAGCCAGATCGAGGCAAAAGAACTGAGCGTCGAGATGCTCAGCGTTTTGATACCTTCACGGTTGATCAGATGACTGGTGGCATCGGCCATGGTATCCAGAGCGTGGGTCATGGGACCAAGATAATTTTCCCCCTCCTCCGTCAATTTCAGGCCGTTCTTCAGGCGCTGGAACAGCAATACTCCCAGCCATTCCTCCAGAACTCTAATCTGGTGACTGACTGCAGCCTGAGTCACATGCAGCTCTTCACCTGCTTGGGTGAAGCTCAGATGACGGGCGGCAGCTTCAAAAACACGCATGGAATTAAGTGGCGGTAATCTTCTACCCATTGGTCAGTCCCTTGTAAAAATATAACACATTAATAATTCTAATCCACAGTATGACAAAGAATCGTTTGCCCGCAAGCTACAAAATACATTATTTTAAGGAGAAAATGAAATTTAACATCGAAAATTACCATTGGAAATACGCCCCATGAAAATTACTGACGCAACAGTCATCGTCACCTGCCCCGGCCGGAACTTTGTCACCCTGAAAATATATACTGACCAAGGGCTGTACGGCATTGGCGATGCCACCCTTAATGGCCGGGAGAAAGCCGTGGTGTCCTATCTGGAAGACCATGTCATTCCCTGCATCATCGGCATGGACGCCAGCCGCATTGAAGATATCTGGCAATATCTTTACCGCGGGTGTTATTGGCGCAAAGGACCCGTGACCATGTCTGCTATTTCCGCAGTGGATACCGCGCTCTGGGACATTAAGGGCAAGGCTGCCAATATGCCACTCTATCAATTACTCGGCGGGGCCAGCCGTGCCGGGGTCATGGTTTATGGCCATGCCAACGGCGGAGACATCGAAGAAACCAAGGACGAAGTCGGCAAATATATCGACATGGGTTATAAAGCAATCCGCGCCCAGACCGGCATTCCAGGCCTGCCGTCTACTTACGGTGTCTCCAAAGACAAAATGTATTATGAGCCGGCAGACGGGGCTCTGCCCTCAGAAAATGTCTGGTCGACGTCCAAATATCTCGATCATACCCCTAAACTGTTTGAAGAACTACGCAAGACCTATGGTTTTGATCCCCACCTACTCCATGATGTGCATCACCGCCTGACACCGATCGAGGCCGCTCGGCTTGGCAAATCTCTGGAACCTTACCGCCTGTTCTGGCTGGAAGATTGTGTCGCGGTTGATAATCAGGAAGCCCTGAAGCGGGTCCGTGAGCATACGGTGACGCCATTGGCCATTGGCGAAATTTTCAACAGCATATGGGACTGCAAGACCTTGATCGAGCAGGAACTGATTGATTATATCCGCACCACCGTTGTACATGCGGGCGGCATTACCCACCTGCGCCAGATCGCCGGCCTCGCCGCCCTACATCATGTGCGTACCGGTTGTCACGGGGCCACTGATCTGTCGCCGGTCTGCATGGGGGCGAGCTTAAACTTTAACCTGTGGGTGCCCAACTTCGGTATTCAGGAATATATGCTCCATACCGAAGAGACAGACGCGGTCTTCCCCCATGCCTACAGCTTCAAGGATGGTTACCTACACCCAGGAGACAAGCCTGGTCACGGCGTCGACATCGACGAGAAACTCGCCGCTAAATATCCCTACCAGCGGGCCTTTCTGCCAGTCAACCGACTTGAAGACGGCACCATGTGGAATTGGTAATCCCAACCTAAACTCATTTTAGTCCAAACTTAACCCGCTTAGGAGAAATCCTGAGCGGGCTTTTTTTAGATAAAAATATGAGAATTAGACTCTTATCGGCTGACCTGACCGATAAAACTACCGCCGAGCAGGGCGACTATTTCCTCGCGGCTGACCCGGTTGATATCGCCGGGGATTGAATGCTTCAGGCAGAAGGCCGCCGTGGCAAAATCGAGCGCTTTCTGCCCCCCCTGATTTTTCATCAGGCCGTAAATCAACCCAGCTGCAAAAGCGTCCCCCGCCCCAATACGATCAACAATATTACGCATAGTGAAATTACGGCTAACATAATAACCGCTGCGATCCCGTAATCCAGCACTCAGGTTATGATAGTCGGCACTGACCACATCTCGGAAGGTTCCGGTCATGACTTTCAGGTTTGGATAGACAGCAAACATCTTTTCGGTCAGGTTATAATTACGCCCAAGGCCATCCTGAGAGGTATTGCCAACCTCAATACCTAAACAAATATTGCAGTCCCGTTCGCTAGCCATCAGCACATCCACATGCTGGACAATTTTACCCAAAACCTCATCTGCCTTCAATTCATTCTGCTGCCACAGGCTGTCCCGATAGTTAAAATCAAAAGCTACCGTCAGGCCTTTGGCCTTGGCCACCCGCACCGCTTCCAGCGTCCCTTCGGCCAAATCCGGGCTCAGAGCAGGAGTGATTCCGGACACCAATAACCACTGGCTGTCATCCAGAATCTGTTCCCAATTGAGGGCACTTTTCTGAAGCCGGGCAAAAGCAGAATTCTCCCGGTCATATATCACCTTGCCCGAACGTTGGTTGGAGCCGGCCTCTAGGTAATATTGTCCCATGCGGGCCTCTGTCCGAGAAATCTGCTCAACCTCAATGCCGTATGAGCGAACCTCGCGCAAGCAGGCCTCGCCAATGTCATTGTCCGGTAGCTGGCTGATCATAGCGGTCCTAAGACCAAACTGGGCCAGTGACGCCAGCACGTTATATTCTGAGCCACCATAGGTCGCCTCTAGAGATGCGCTCTGCATCAGACGCTCATAGCCCGGTGATTTCAACCGCAGCATGATCTCGCCAAAGGCCGAGATCTTGATGCCCTGATCATAATCCATCAGATATTTCATCTTACATTGTCTCCCTGATTTCTTTCACTCTGGCTACCGTCGTCGCCGCATTTTCCCTGATCTGGTCAAAATTCTGAGCCGCAATAACTTTTACTGGCGCGATCCAACTGCCCCCGCAGCAGATCACATTCGACGTCTTGAGGTAGCTCGCCAGATTATCCGGACTAATACCACCCGTAGGCATATAACTCATATGAGCGTAAGGACCGTTAAAGGCTTTTATCACCGCCCGGGCATTGCTGGCCTCTGCCGGGAAAAACTTGACCAGTTCCAGATCAAGCGCCATGGCCTGCTCAATCTCTGAGGCGGTTACACAGCCTGGTATGAACGGAATATTCTTATCCCGCGCCTTTTGCACCAGTGCACCGTTTAGGCCCGGTGCCACCATGAAGTCCGCGCCGGCCACCAGAGCTTGGTCCAGTTGCGCTTCTGTCACTATGGTCCCAGCCCCAACCAGCATCTCTGGCAGGGCCTGTTTAATAAGTTTTATGGCCTCTGCCGCCGCACCCGTGCGGAAGGTGATTTCCGCCACCGCCAACCCGCCATCCATCAAGGCCCGGGCCAGGGGGACCGCATCCTCGGCCCGGGCCAGCATGATCACCGGGATCACGCCAAAGGCCCGGAGCTGTGCCTGCAACGTTACAGCCATGGGTTATTCATCGATTTAGGAGTTACCTGTTCATCCTTGTCGTTCTTGCCCTTGATGTAAAAATAGGGAAAGAACAGGATGAAAGAGATCGCCGACAGACTTTTGAAGAAAGCCCCCATGACCCCAACTACATCGCTAGGACGAACATAGACCTTGGTCGGGATGCCCTCACCGCCTTCGTTGGTGATCACCAGCCGACTACCTTCCCGGTACATGCGCCCGACGGTCAGATTCATATTGGCGAGTTTGCTGACAACTTTCATGTTTAGTCCTCTCTTAACAGGCCAACTTTCTGGGCCGCACGGATACGTTTCTCATGAAGGTCCCCCATGTCTTCGACCGTCATCCCTGCGGGCGGTGTGAACTGGCCCCGGCCATAGATGTCGAGGAAGACTTCCTTCAGCGGCTTCATCTTGTCGGCCAGATTCTGCGGCGGTTTGCCGGACGGGAACTGGTTCGCCGGATAGATCGGGTTTTCATAGATCTGGCGGAACCCTTCGGTGCGCAGGTCAACCCAAGTATTATGATTGCAGCGAGAGCGATGTTCACGTAAGGATTCAATATCGATTGGGCAGCTGATCACCTGTTCTTCCGGATAGTCGGCGCGGCGCAACACCATGCCGGTATAATCCATGATGAAACTGTGACCGGGACAGAAGGCTTTCGGGTAAAATTCATGGTCGACCTTGCCCCAGTTGGAGCCCAGCAGATAACACATATTATCATGGGCCCTGGTCCGCCGGGTGAATATCCAGAAGTCCCAGGGATCATTAACCCCTTCCACTTCCTGAATAGCCCCCGGGTGGAGGATAACTTCGGCGCCGTTATAACCCAGCGCTCTGGAGACTTCTGGTGTGCAGCCATCATGACAGGTCATGACGCCCAACTTACCGATGTCCGTATCCACCACCGGGAACAGATCTTTGATATCCCCGCCAAAGACCTCTCTGTATTCATCCAAAATATCATGGGGACTGGTACCCAAACCGAGGGAAGCATTGATATGCCATTTATGATATTTCAGGATTACATCGCCGTTCGGCCCGATAATAAAGGCGGTATTGAACCAGCGATCGGGGAATTCGGGCACCCGCTCAATGATCCCGCCGCCAGAAATATAGATATTATATTCTTTCGCTTTTTCACACAGACGGCCAATTTCCGGCCCGTCAAAGGTCACGGCCTTTTTCATAAAGCCTTCAAGGCCGTCTTCACCTTTGCCCGGTGTGGTCACACCCTGCATGAAATATTCCGGCAGTACCACGAGGCGTGCCGGCAGTTCCCAGTGATATCCGACACTGAAATCAATCAAATTACATATCCGGTCAAGATTCTTTTTAACTGCGGAATGGTCATCAGAAATGGTCACATGGGGCTGGATCACCAGAGCCGTGTATTTTTCTATCTTCTTGGATGGTTGAGACATAATATCCTCGTCTGTTATCATTAATAATCGTTGTTTTTGAGGCCAAAATCCTCAAGCATAATATTGGCTGTGATCGTACCCATGGCGGAAATCGCTCCGCCTGGATGGCAATGCGGTCCGGTCATATAAAGGTTTTTGATAGGCGAGCGATAATGGGCATAGCCGGGGAATGGACGAAAATAGCCCAGCTGCGCCTGTATCCGTTCGCCGCCGGTGGTCACCCCATTAACGAAGCTAGGGTTTGCAGCTTCCAGACTCTCCCGAGTTTCGATATATTCGCCCAGAATCGTATCTTCATTGATATTAGGCGCATATTGCTGCAGCTTTTTCAGCAGCACATTATGGGCGTAATCTTCCTTGATATCCTCCCAGGTCTGACCATCGGCCAGCCAGTTGGGTACAAAGGTGTCAAAGATCAGGGTATGCTGGCCTTCCGGTGCGCGGGTCGGGTCAACCACGGTCCAGCAGGCACTCCACAGAAACGGGTCGCTGGGCGGGATACCCTGAGCAATTTCGGCATATTGCTTGATCAGCTGTTGGTCGGTATCGACGATCCGGTGGAAGGCACAGCTGCTCATCAGGTCGCCGTTGTTGAATTTCGGCGCTTCCTTTAGGGCCAAATGGACCCGACAGATGGTGATCTTGCCAAAGCTGTATCGATCAACCATGCCCAAGAACTCATCGGTCAGATTGCCAGGCTCGACAAATTTGTGGAAGGTCTGTTTCGGCTCCAGCGAGCTGACCACGGCTTTCCGAGCGCGGATTTCCGTGCCATCCTCCAGCAGGCAACCCTGGGCTTCACCATCCTCGACGATGAACCTTTTGATCGGTGCTTCGGTGATCACTTCGCCACCATTGTCATTGATGTAATTCATCATGGCATTGGGCAGCATCATGCTGCCGCCTTCGGGGATCGACTGACCAAAGACGTGGATGGCCGGTATCATAATATAACACGACTGACCGGCACCTTCCTGCTCGGGTAGGATCTGTGGAGCCATGGCCCAGTTGAGCATGGTTGCCCGGACAAATTCATTCTCAAAATTCTGCTCGACCCACGCCGTCGCACTAAGGGAAAACTCCCGCATGCGCTTCAGGCCTTCCTTGCTGGTTTCCATAGCCTGGGCCATATAGCTAGGCGGTGATGGCGGCGAGAAAAATGCCTTGAGGAAACCTTCACGGATCAGCTCAAAATCCTCGTATACTTCCCGATAGCGGGCGGCATCTTTTTCGGAATATTGCGCGAAGCTCTCGACAGTCTTATCGATGCTGCGGTAGATCACAATGCCTGGGCCGCCGTTCTGGTCGGGATGGCCAGTGATCTGCTCATCGGACCAGATATATTTCAGGCCATATTGCTCAAGCTCTTTCTTGATCTCCTGAAAGTCGGGGTTACAGTGAATCCAGACATGGGACGAACCGAACAGGTCATGCTTGAACCCGGGCAAGGTCACTTCCCGCGTCACTGCCCCGCCACCAACCCAGGGGTTGCGCTCCAGCACACAAACCGATAAACCATATTTGGTTAAGAGGCTTGCGCAGGCCAACCCATTCACCCCGCCGCCGGCGATGACAACATCGAACTCTTTCATACCTGCTCCACTTTAATTTGAAATTTCTCGCCATTGTAGAATACAGGAGCCGCGCGGGGCCAACAAATGATAGATTCTCATCCGAGCATTAGAAATATCAATGAAGGGAATGCTGTTACTTGGTCTATAGTCCAGAGATACATTGATCACAAAGCATAACATATTGATATGGCAGTAGTTTTAATAACAGGCGCTGGAAAAGGCATTGGCCTCGCCACCGCGTTGGCATTTGCTGGACGCGGCGACCGGGTCTATGCTGGCCTGCGATCTCTGAACAATTTTCCGCCGGAGCTTGACCATCCCGCCATACACCCGCTTAAACTGGAGGTCACCTCTGAGTCCAACATCTCTACCGCCATGGAGGAGATGACAGCAACATTTGGACTGCCGGACATCCTGATCAACAATGCCGGAATTAACAGACCGGGCACTGTTGAAGAAACCAGCCAAGATATCTGGCAACAAGTTTTTCAGATCAATTTTTTCGCACCCGTTAGGCTGTGCCAGAAGCTGCTACCCGCCATGCGGCAGTCGGGCAATGGCTGCATCATCATGCTGTCGTCTCTGTCCGCCGAAATCGGCCTACCCTATGATGGCCCCTATGCCGCCAGCAAAGCTGCTCTCAATCGGGCCGCAGAATGTCTCGCCGCAGAAGTGAAGCCTTTTGGCATTCGGATCATCGTCGTCGAACCCGGCGCGGTAAAAACCAGCCTCAACAACCATCCGCAGGACATAAAAAATCCCCTGCCCGATTACCGCCTATTAAATGACCATATGCAAGACAAGATCAGTCAGCCGCCCCGGGGGGACGATCCCCGGCTCATCGCCACAGAAATCCTGCAGATCGCCGATAATAAAAACGCCCCCCTGATCTATCCTATCGGACAGCAGGCACGTGACATTACCGGCATTATCAAACAGGCATCCGCGATGGAACGAGAGGAGATCATCCGTGACGCCTCTGGCCTCAGCTGGTGGATAAATCAGGAACACAAGATAAAACAATAAAGGGAAAATATCATGCCGCTCATCTCAGGGGACAATATTCTGGCTTCGTTAGCCATCGTTTTGACGCTCACTTGGTTCGGTTTTTGGGTCGACAAAACCAAGCTGGGCAAGGTGACCTCGGGCGTGGTCTGGATCATTTGCATTGGCATTTTGCTGTCGAACCTGAAGGTCACCAGTTTCGACTCCCCCGTCTATGGTTTTATAGGTCAATATATGGTCACGGCCGCCATTCCGCTGTTATTACTAAAAGCAGACCTACGCAAGATCTTCCGCGACAGTGGCCGAGTCATGCTGCCGCTTTGCATTGCGGCCATGGGGGTCATTAGCGGCGTGTTAATTGGTTTTTACATCCTTGATCTGGGTGAGATTGGCCCGAAGGTCGCTGGGGTTTATACCGCCGGATATATTGGCGGTGCCATGAATATGGTCGCGGTCGCCAAGTCGGTCAATATGAGCCCATCTGAATTCAGTGCCGCCATTGGCGCGGGCAGTATCGTCAGCGTTATCGGCCTGATGGTACTAGTGGCGATCCCGTCCATGAAATTTATCCAGCGCCATATCCCCTCTGCGATTATGAAAGATGCGGATGAGCTAAAGGGCAGTGTAGAAGAAAACAACGATGATACAATTGAAACAAAACTCTCCCACCTTACCGGCGCACTGGCGCTCAGTTTTGCCATTTGTCTGGCCTCTGATGCCCTGTCGAAAGCCATTGGCCTCAACCAGTATAACATCCTCTTTGTCACCCTGATCACCATCACCGTAGCCAATATATTTCCGGCCCGCCTCCAGCATCTGAAGGGTGAATTTGAGCTCGGCATGCTGTTCATGTATGTCTTCTTTGCCATGATCGGGCTCAGCACCAACCTGATGACCTTCATTGACAATGCCGTGATACTCCTCGTCTATGGTCTGCTGATGATCACTATCCAATTCGTGGTGGTACTTGGGCTGGCCAAGCTGCTGAAAATTGACTTGGCCGAAGCGATCACTGGCTGTGGGGCGGCCATTGTTGGCCCGGCGGTAACCGCAGCAGTGGTCTCGTCCAAAGGCTGGACCACGATGATCACCCCAGCGATCATGACAGGCATTTTCGGCTATGTAGTGGCCAATTTTATTGGCGTGGTGCTTACCAGTATTTTAAGTTAGGTAAAAAAATAAACCTATTTTACCTTCCAGAAATTATAATTTTTTCAGGCCCCTGATCCGGCGCGGACATCCTATGCCCCTAACATCATTATCATCTTGGCTGATGATATGGCGAATTTTTACGCTTTATAGCGGGCGAAAAAGAAATAAGCAGCCGGTTACCGGATACCGATGGTGGCTCATTGGCCAGCGGGCATCGCGAAGAATATTCAGACCGATGCCATCACCATGAATATTGATCTTCTGCCCACGGTAGCAGAGGTCATCAATATCACTCCAGCCGCAAAAGCCATAGATGGCCGCAGCCTGTTGCCTCTGTTACAAGGCGCGAATCAAAGCCCATATAATTATCTCTATTATTTCAATAATGAGGATATTGTCGGTATCCCCTGCTCACGCACACCCCAGATAAAACTTTTCCCGAATAATAAACCCCCTCCGAAGAGGGGGTATAAAAGACTATTGCTTGTAAATTATTTTATTTACCGGACTTTATTGTCAGACGAACCCCCCAAATGCGCGGATGAGGCCGAATTCTGATGCCGCCAAGCCCGAAATTATCCGATGTGCCGGTATAGTAATTCTCTTCAAAAAGATTTTCCACATACCCGCTAATAGAGAAGTTATCACCATTCACACCCAGACGAATGTTAACCACATTAAAGGACGGAATAACATAAGGGAAGCTCGGCAATCCAAGCTGGGCAGCCGCCACCCCTTCCAAATCGCCCGCCGTGGAACTACGGGATGACCATTCAGCCCGCGCAAACCCTTCGAGCGTATCGCTAATCTCATGGGTATAATCCACTGCCGCACTCAAGGTCCAGTCCGGTGTATTAGGGATATTCAGGTCAGTCAGATTGGCTATATTCCCCCCGGCCAGAATGGCTTCGGGAAAATTATCAAAGCTGCTGTCGCTATAGCCAGCACCCATCGTCAGTTCAAAATTATCACTGAGCAATGCTCTCAGATCAATTTCGAAACCCTTGCTGGAAGCCTTGGCCGCGTTCAGTGTTTTCTGCACGGCGGAACTGATGTCACCGGGTATGGCCAGAAAATTAGATTGAACCTGCAGATCCTTCCAGTTCAGATAATAGACGGCCCCGTTCAGTTGCACCCTACCTTCTGCTAGGCGTGATTTAAAGCCCACTTCGTAATTCCACAAATTTTCCGCTGCAAAATCCGTTATGCTGCCTCTGTTGATATCAACCCCACCAGCCTTATAGCCTTTGGAAACCGTTGCATAGGTTGCAACCTCATCATTCACATGATAATTGAGGGAAATTTTAGGGGAAAAATCGCTAAAACTGCGGCTGCCCATAGCATCCGGTACCGCCCCTTCAAAAGCCACCACCCCGAATGAGCTGCTGGTTACCTTGTCATGAGTAAATCTGGCACCAACCGCTATATCAAGTGCTTCGCTCACATGATATACACCTTCACCGAAGAACGCATAACTTTCCACATCAAAGGCAAAATTATTTTCGTTAATCCGAAAGCCCGCAGGAATTGGGGGTAACAGACCTATCACATCGCCGGTTACCGGATCAGTATATGATCCTTCCGATCCGGCTACAATTGAATTAAACTGGTTGATTTTATCCTTGGAATATAATGCCCCGATAATCCAGTCCAGATCATTTTCACCGTTGGATTGCAAGCGGAATTCCTGGCTGAATGAGCTGCCGGAATATTCGTTATTGCGAATAATGGTATCTGTACTTATATTATCCTGATCAAACCGTCGGTCACTGTTGCTCTTGATATATCCGGTAACGGACTTGAAACTCACCCCATCACCATCCCAGCTTATGCGACCATTGACAATCCAGAAATCATTATTGTTAAATTCCAGCGTGTTATGATTCACTGTATCTGTATTTTGGGGAAAAAAACCTAACTGGTCATCAATGGGAACAAAAGCCCCACCGAAAATACTCTTGGTATCCAGATCAAGCACGCCGGAAGCCACAGATGCATCATGGCCTTCGTCTTCCTTGGTATAGGTGACTGACAGATCAAGGGTCAACTGGTCAGTGGGCAATGCTCGGGCTGAAACACGTAATGTCTGATACTCATAGCCGCTATTTGGCGCCCCATTTGGATTAACATTCTTTACTATTCCGTTACTTTCCTCATAGGCCCCAACTGCACGCAGCATCAGTTTTTCACTAACAGGCACATTAATAATACCTTCCAATCCCCATGTGCTAAAGCGGCCAAATTTTACACTGGCCTCACCATATAGGTTTTCATCGGGCTTTTTGGTGGTGATGTTTATGGCTCCGCCCAGAGAATTACGTCCAAAATAGGTGCCCTGTGGCCCCCGAAGAATCTCAATACGTTCCATATCCTGAAGCTGTGGATTGATAACACCATTGGCCACCGTACCCACATTGAATTCATCAATATAATAGCCGATTGACTGGGCAACATTCACTTCACCCAAATCCACATTACTGACCCCGCGGATACTTATGCTGATACTTCTATTGCCACTTTCACCATCTTCGGAAAAGGATACATTGGGGGTAAAGGTTAAATAATCTTTGGCTTCTGTAATATTGGCTTTTTCCAATACCCTTGCCGTAAAAGCTGTGACACTGATCGGAACATCTTGCAAAGATTGTTCCCGACGCTGGGAAGTGACAACAATTTCCTCCAGTGTAACTTTTGCATCATTATCCTGTGCAATTGAAAACGAGCCAGGCACAAGTACCAGTGCCGCCGTTGAATATAATAATATATGCTTCACTTAATTTCTCCCTAAATTGATGTTTCAAAGCATAATTAGCTGCTGAATAAAAGGGCTCTTGCAATCATGCGACATCACTCATATAAATTTTTGCCCGCCGGCATTAAACCTAATGAGCGGGGCGCATCACAAACGATAGTTTCTCATGTTGAGATAAATAAAACTAATGACCTTTTAAGCAAGCTGAAATTATGGATTTTTCTCAACTATCCCTTAAAAAACTAATGAGGGGATAAGGAAAAGTCATTTCTAAACACTATTCTCGGGGCTGTCATGTATGGTCACCTCCTGATTTGCAAGGTTTATTTGTCGTTGATAGCATTTTAGGTTTGCAGTCATGTATCCGGCCTGTTTATGCGATAACCTGTATCGCTGGCCTTGATGGAATCCGCCTATAACAGGTCGGGGGATAGACTCCCAGTCACATTATCGAGCTTTAAGCTCGGACAAACCCTCGGGTTTAATCTATCCGGGTAACCCTTTTTCGCCATCACGTCATTTGGTAATACCCCCATTTTTAAGGGGGATGGATTCAACGGGTCACTGCAACATACGATATTAATCTTAAAACAAAGAAGGATTACAGCGTATGTACAAGTCAGCGGCTATGGATGAGCGTAAGAGAGTTATAATTTGGGATAAATGGGGAAGT
>Ga0316203_1000833_pt1 | contig 28884 bp, 29 predicted proteins | sample 6monrhotite_MG_FD_204940 | JGI IMG/M metagenome (GOLD analysis project Ga0316203, IMG submission 204940) | Microbial mat bacterial communities from mineral coupon in-situ incubated in ocean water Damariscotta River, Maine, United States -... | ecosystem: Environmental > Aquatic > Marine >... | reverse complement strand
ATTGACGAAGTCCCTGTGAACGACTATGACCAGCCCGTCGATTGGATTATCACCGAACAACAGGCGATCAAAGTTTCATGAAGGTTCTCTATATAGGCGACGTGGTGGGCAAGTCAGGGCGCAAAGCCGTGGCGGATCATTTGGCGCGCGTGCGTGATCAGCTCAAACTCGATTTTGTGGTGCTCAATGGTGAAAATTCTGCCCATGGCTTTGGCATTACGGCGTCAATCTGTGAAAGCTTTTTTGAGTTGGGCGTCGATGTGATTACCACTGGCAACCATGCCTGGGATCAACGGGAAATCGTCGAATACATCCAAAACGAACCCCGCCTGTTGCGCCCGGTGAACTATCCCGAAGGCACACCCGGTCAAGGGGTGGGCGTATATGAAGCCAAAAACGGTCAGAAAGTGTGCGTGATTCAGGCCATGGGGCGATTGTTTATGGACCCCTTAGATGACCCGTTTGCCGGAGTTCAAAGGGCGCTTTTAAATAAACGCCTAGGCGAAAAAACAGACTTTATTCTGATCGATATCCATGCCGAAGCGACCAGCGAAAAAATGGCGATTGGCCAGCATTTTGACGGTCAGGCTTCAATGGTGGTTGGCACCCACAGCCATATCCCCACCGCCGACGCGCAAATCCTTTCGGGCGGCACCGCGTACCAAACCGACGCTGGTATGTGCGGCGACTATGATTCCGTGATCGGCATGACCAAAGGCCCCGCCATCGGACGCTTTATATCCAAAATGCGTGGTGAACGTTTAACGCCTGCAACAGGCGAAGGCACACTGTGCGCGGTTTACGTCGAAACCGACGATGCAACAGGCCTCGCCACCTGCATTAGCCCGGTGCGGTTGGGTGGGCGGCTGATTGAGATTATGCCGGGTTAAATCACGTCTGAACGCTTTTAAAATCCGCTAATGTTTTCTTTGCACCCTGTGTGCTATGTACACGGGGAGGATTTTTGCGAATCCGTACCATCCTTTTTTTGACGTTTAGACTTTAAGGCACGTGAGACATGGCAGGCCATTCCAAATTTAAGAACATCATGTACCGCAAAGGCGCGCAGGATTCAAAACGCGCCAAGGTTTTTTCCAAACATGCCCGTGAAATTTATGTGGCAGCGAAATCCGGTATGCCGGACCCGGATAAAAACCCGCGTTTGCGCACCGCCATCTTGGCGGCGCGGGCGGTCAATACGCCCAAAGATAACATTCTCCGCGCCATAAAAAAGGCCGAAGGCAGTGGTGGTGAAAACTATGAAGAAGTGCGTTACGAAGGCTATGGCCCCGGCGGCGCGGCGGTGATCGTCGAAGCTTTGACCGACAACCGGAACCGGACCGCTTCGGAAGTGCGTTCAACCTTTGCCAAACACGGCGGAAACATGGGCGAAACGGGGTCCGTTGGTTTCATGTTTGATCGTTGTGGCAGTGTTACGTATCCAGCCGATGCCGCCGATGCCGACACCATGTTTGAAGAAGCTCTCGAAGCCGGGGCTGCCAACGTTGAATCTGATGATGACGGTCATGAAGTCACCTGTGCGCCCGAAGACTTTACGGCTGTGCGTGACGCTTTGACGGAGAAATTTGGTGATCCAGCTGAAGCCAGTTTGCAGTGGAAACCCAACATGACCACGGACCTTGATGAAAAAGGGGCCGAGACCATGTTGAAGTTGATCGACGTGTTGGAAGACAACGACGATGTGCAAACGGTGTTTTCGAACTTTGAAATTTCGGACGAAATTATGGCGAAACTCAGCGCAGAATAAGGTTTAGGACGATGCGCATCATCGGTATTGATCCAGGACTTAGGCGTATGGGGTGGGGTGTGTTAGACGCACGCGACAACCGCCTGTCCTTTGTCGCCGAAGGGACGTTGACCACCAAGTCGAAAACGCCTTTGTGTGACCGTTTGGTCGAACTGTATGACGGGCTGGCCGAGGTTCTGGAAACCTGGACTCCTGACCATGCAGCCGTTGAAGAAACCTTCGTCAACAAAAACCCCACCTCGACTTTGAAACTTGGGCAAGCGCGCGCCATTGCGTTACTGGTCCCTGCACGACGCGGCTTAACGGTGGGCGAATATTCCCCAAACTTGGTGAAAAAGACCGTGGTCGGCGCGGGTCATGCGTCTAAAGATCAGATTTTGATGATGGTGAAAACCTTGCTGCCCGGATCTGGCAACGCGGGGCCAGACGCGGCGGATGCTTTGGCGATGGCGATTTGCCATGCCCATCACTATGAAACCAATGCCCGCGTCCTGGCGGCGGGAGGGCGCAGATGATTGCCCTTTTGAAAGGCCGTATCGAAGACGTTGGTGAGGATTGGGCGGTGATTGACGTCAACGGTGTTGGCTATTTGATTTTCTGTTCGTCCAAGACCTTGGGCCGATTGGCCGTCGGCGAGGCCGCAACGGTACATGTTGAGACCCATGTGCGCGAAGACCACATTCATCTGTATGGATTTTTAGACACCGGCGAACGGGCATGGTTCAAGCTGCTGACCACCGTGCAAGGGGTTGGTGCCAAGGTGGGGTTAGCCCTGTTGTCGGTGCTGAGTGCGGATGAACTTACCCATGCCATTGCTGCCCAAGACAAAGCTCAGGTTGGGCGCGCCAATGGTGTCGGCCCTAAACTGGCGGGACGGATTGTGACGGAACTTAAAGACAAGGTCGCGCATTTGGCCTTGGGCGCGGTTGCGACGTCTATTGTTTCCACAGGCACCGCTTCACCCGCCACCAGCGATGCGGTGTCGGCCTTGGTAAATCTTGGCTATGCGCCTTCCGATGCCTTGACCGCTGTCAGTCACGCGGCGGGGAAACTGGGGGAAAAGGCCGATGTTGGGGCCTTGATTCGGGGTGGATTGGCTGAACTTGGGCCGAAGGAACATGGCGCATGAGTGACGAACAAAGACTTGTCGCCCCGACCGAAACTTTAGGCGAACCCGCCGAACATGCCCTGCGTCCAACCTCACTAGATGAGTTTGTTGGTCAACAGGCGGTGCGCGAAAATTTATCGGTGTTTATCCAGGCCGCGCGTAACCGTGGCGATGCCATGGATCACACCTTGTTTTATGGTCCGCCGGGATTGGGCAAGACCACCTTGGCGCAAATCGTCGCTCGCGAACTGGGCGTTGGCTTTCGCGCCACATCGGGTCCAGTGGTCGCCAAGGCCGGGGATTTGGCCGCCATTCTCACCAATTTACAGCCCCATGATGTGTTGTTTATTGATGAAATTCATCGTCTTAGCCCTGTGGTTGAAGAAATTCTGTACCCCGCTATGGAAGACTTTCAGTTAGACCTGATCATCGGCGAAGGTCCGGCGGCGCGTTCTGTGCGCATTGATTTGCAACCGTTCACCTTGATTGGGGCCACCACCCGATCTGGGCTGATTTCGACACCGCTGCGCGATCGCTTTGGCATTCCGTTGCGTTTGCAGTTTTATTCCCCCGAAGAATTGGTGGGCATCGTGCAACGCGGGGCCAAGCTGTTGGACATTGGCATGACCGAAGACGGGGCGATGGAAATTGCCAAACGGTCCCGGGGCACACCGCGCGTGGCCGGGCGGTTGCTGCGCCGGGTGCGGGATTTTGCCAACGTGGCGGGACGCGACGTGGTGGATGCCTTGGCTGCCGATGCGGCGCTGTTACGTTTGGATGTCGACAAAGCCGGGTTGGATAATATGGACAGACGCTATCTCAGTTGTATCAGCGATAACTATGGCGGCGGCCCGGTGGGCGTTGAAACTTTGGCAGCCGCGCTTTCCGAACAACGCGATACCATTGAAGACGTGATCGAACCGTATTTGATCCAACAAGGCTTTTTGATGCGCACCCCCAGAGGCCGCGCCTTGGCGCCCCGGGCCTACGAACACCTGGGTCTCAAAGCCCCCAAAGGGGTTGCTCAGTTAGAGCTGATCGGTGGGGACGACGATGACGTGTGAGAAAATTGGACGCATTGAAAACGGCGAGTATTTTCTGCCGCTTAGGGTCTATTACGAAGACACCGATGCGGGTGGGGTGGTTTTTTACGCCAATTATTTTAAGTTCGCCGAACGCGCGCGCACCGAAATGCTGCGCCATTTGGGCATTGAAAATTCAACGTTTCAAGATTGCCATGGTCTTGCCTTTGTTGTGCGCCACATTGACGCGGATTTTATCGCACCCGCACGTTTGGATGACGTGTTAGAGGTGAGCTTGAAACTGACCAAAGTCGGCGGCGCGTCGTTAGAATGCGAGCAAGCCATGCGTCGGAACGGGGAAGACTTGGTGAAGATGACGATTCGGTTGGGCTGTATGAAATTAGACGGTGGAGCCGGGCGGTTGCCTGCAGATATCCGCACGTTGCTACAAACTTTTGAAACATTAAGTGAAGACAAGGACAGGGGTTAAAATGGAAGGCAGTATTATTGACGCGGTCAATCTTGGCGGTTCGGTGGGCGCGAATGATTTTTCCATGTGGTCGCTGTTCATACGCGCCGATTGGATCGTGAAAAGTGTGATCTTGTTGTTGGTGATTGCCTCGGTCTGGTGCTGGGCGATTATTTTTGAAAAGCTCACACGGCTGAAAAAATTAAATGCCCAAGCCAAAGCCTTCGAGCAAGTGTTTTGGTCCGGTCAGTCGTTGGATGCCATTTTTGACAAGGTTGGTTCCCAACCCAAAGACCCAATGAGCGCGGTGTTCGTGTCGGCCATGCGGGAATGGCGACGCGCCGAAGACAAAGGTCATGTCGGGTCCACCATTGCCAACACGTCGTTAGCAGAACGCATGGACCGGGTTATGCACATCACGGTGGCTCGCGAAATGGATCGAGTGGAACGCTATATGACGTTCTTAGCCTCGACCGGATCGACAGCCCCGTTTGTTGGCTTGTTTGGCACCGTGTGGGGCATTATGAGCGCCTTTCAATCCATTGCGGTGAGTAAAAATACCTCGCTGGCGGTGGTGGCCCCGGGCATTGCCGAGGCTTTGTTTGCGACGGCTTTGGGACTGTTGGCGGCGATCCCGGCGGTGCTGGCTTACAACAAAATCTCAAAAGATTTGGACCGCTACGCCGGACGGTTGGACGGTTTTGCCATCGAATTTTCGGCAATTTTGTCGCGGATGATGGAAGAAAAGGCGCCTAAATAAATGGCTGGATTGCTTCAAGGCTCGAAACGCCAAAGCTTCGGCGTGAATCGCCACCGCAAACCGATGGCGGAAATCAATGTTACCCCGTTCGTTGACGTGATGTTGGTGTTGTTGGTGATTTTTATGGTCACGGCACCGCTGTTGACGGTGGGGGTCCAGGTTGACCTGCCGAAAACCAAGGCCAAGGCCATTTCAGGTTCAGATGAACCCTTAGCCATTTCCATCGATAAGGATGGGGGTATATTTTTGCAAGATACGCCCATGGACATCGATAAAGTGGTGCCGCGTTTGCAGGCTATTTCGGGCAACAATCCGGATGTCCGTATTTTCGTGCGCGGCGATGCGAACGTTGGCTATGGCCGTGTTATGGAAGTCATGGGGGTCTTAAATGCCGCCGGGTTTGGCCGGGTTGCCATGATTACATCCCAAGCCCTGCCAAAGCCAAAAAAGAAAAGGTAACGCCAGTTTGGGTCGCAACTTTACCCTCTCTCTACTGGTTCACGCGGTGATTTTTGCCGTGGCCTACTTTGGCGTGCCCGCGATGCAAGGCGAACGGGCTGCGGTTGATGTGCCGGTCTCGGTGGAAATCGTGACCGTTGCGGACGTCACCAATGTGCCGTCTAAGCCTAAAAAAGTAGCTCCTAAACCAAAACAAAAGCCGAAACCGAAACCGAAGCCACCACCACCGCCGCCCGCCGCCCCCCAAGGTGCGATCGAAAAGCCTCCGGTCCCTGATCCTGTGGTGGAAAAGCCCAAAGCCGAAGCGGTCATTGTGCCGGAACCTGAACCTGCCCCCAAACCCGCCCCTGAGCCTAAAAAGGCTGAGGTGAAAAAGCTGACGCCGGCACCGATTCCGCCGCGCAAGCCAAAGGCCCCAGACTCATTTGAATCGGTGTTGAAAACGCTGGAACAGCTGAAAAAAGAACCACCACCGCCACCTAAGCCTGATCCGGCGGTCGATTTTTCCAAAATGATGGAAAATGCATTGGATACGCCGACCCTGCGCAACGATGTGGGGCCCGTTATGACCATTTCCGAGATTGACTTGGTGCGCCAGCAAATTCATCGGTGTTGGAACTTGCCAGCAGGGGCAAAGGATGCGCATAAAATGCTCATCTCTATTCGCGTCGTGATGAACCCTGATGGGCACGTGCGCGCGGCTCGGGTTTTGGGCCAACAGCAGATGTCGTCGGACCCGTTTTATCGGGCGATGGCGGAAAGTGCGTTACGAGCGGTGTTGAATCCACGCTGTCAGCCGTTTAAATTGCCACTCGATAAGTATGATCGTTGGCAAACCATGTTGCTTAATTTCGATCCTAAGGAAATGTTTGGCCTATGACCTATCGCTTTTTGACGTCCCTGGTTTCTGTGTTGCTGTGCGTTCTTTGGACGCAGACGGCGCACGCGGAATTGACCATCGATATTACGCGCGGCGTGGTAAAACCAATGCCGGTGGCAGTGGCGGACTTTTATGGACAGGGTCGGGACGAAAAGAGCTTTGGCGCGAATATTGCGCGGGTGGTTGCCGCAGATTTGGAACGTTCCGGTTTGTTTAGCCCGATCAATAAAGAGGCCTTTATTCAAGACAATGAAAGCCTGAACGTGCTGCCGCGCTTTGGCGATTGGCGCATTATTAATGCCCAAGCGTTGGTTCAAGGCCGCGTGGAAATGACCGTGGATGGACGGCTTCGGGTCGAATTTCGTCTGTGGGATGTGCTCAGTGAAAAGCAAATGGTTGGCCTCGCCTATTTTTCGGTACCCGGAAATTGGCGCCGTGTCGCGCACATTGTGTCGGATGCGATTTACAAACGGATCACCGGGGAAAATGGATATTTTGATACGCGCATCGTTTACATCGCGGAATCTGGGCCAAAGATAAAACGCATTAAACGCTTGGCGATAATGGATCAAGATGGCGAAAACCACCGTTTCTTGACCGATGGGGCCGACCTGGTTTTGACCCCACGGTTTTCACCAACCTTGCAAGAAATCACTTATCTTAGCTATTACAAAGGTGTGCCTCGGGTATACATTTTCAACATCGACAGTGGTCGCCAAGAAGTGATTGGTGAATTTCCCGGCATGACCTTTGCGCCGCGCTTTTCCCCAGATGGAAAGTCTGTGATTTTCTCGATGGCGAAAAGTGGTAATTCTGAAATTTACACCATGAACCTGGCCAGCCGATCTGTGCGCCGCTTGACCCATCATTCGGCCATTGATACGTCGGCGAGCTATGCCCCTGATGGAAAACATATCGTTTTCAACTCAGATCGGTCCGGCACCCAACAGGTTTATGTGATGACGAATAACGGCAAGAACGTGAAACGCATTAGTTTCAGTGCAGGTCGTTACGCCACGCCCGTGTGGTCACCGCGTGGTGATTGGATTGCCTTTACGCGTATGCACAAAGGTGAGTTTTATATTGGTGTGATGCGTCCAGATGGTTCCGGAGAACGCCTGTTAACCAAAGGATTTTTGGTCGAAGCCCCAACCTGGGCCCCCAATGGCCGGGTCTTGATGTTCTTTCGCCAAGAGCCTAGCGACAAATTTGGACGGGGGGGGCGGACACGGATTTACTCGATTGATTTCACCGGGAATAATGAACGCGAAGTCATTACCCCCCTTGATGCATCCGATCCAGCATGGTCCCCCTTGATTCCTTAACAGCAACGTCATATAGTCCCGAATGAAAAAACATAATAATTCCAGTGGTCAATCCGAATTTTGATGGATATAATGCCTCCTGTAATTATTAATATGGGTGCTGCTTTGGGTCGCAAAAGCCAATTGCAGAGCTTTAAACATCACGTAAGTCCTATGTTATTCATGCGGACAAGTGAACGGGAGAGTGTCTATGCGTTTCAAAATTGTGAGCCTGATTGCCGTTGCGGGTCTGGTTGCTGCTTGCGGCACCGCTCCAACAACTGAAACTTCAACAACGTCTGGTGAAGGCCAAGCAACTGCTGCTGCTGCCCCTTCGATGCCTATGACCAGTCAAGAACAACTGCATAAAGTTGGTGACCGTGTTTTCTTCGGTTTTGACAAATACGACCTGACGGCAGCTGCGCGGGCTGACTTGAACAAACAAGCCGCTTGGATGAAGGCGAACGGCGGCGTTAACGTGACCATCGAAGGCCATTGCGATGAACGTGGTACCCGCGAATATAACCTTGCTTTGGGTGAACGTCGCGCAACTGCGGTCGCTGATTATTTGATGACATTGGGTGTTGCTTCTGACCGCATCAATACCATTTCATATGGTAAAGAGCGTCCAGCCTATGCTGCATCTACGGAACAAGCTTGGGCACAAAACCGTCGTTCTGTAACGGTGGTTCGCTAATCAATCTGTAGCCCTGCGCTGCGATTTTCTTTGTAAGGCGTCTGTTCTTTCCATGCTTTGGAAAAGAACAGACGCCTTACTGCTTTTTAACCAGTTCCCCTTATGATCAAATTTTAAGATCGCGCCCTATTTTTGCCGGATTGGCAAAGCATGGTGCAAGATGAAACCCGCACGAACTTTTGAACGGAAACACACGATGACGGTTTTTAACATTCGCCCGACCTTTCCTCGCTGGGTCTTTATGGGTCTTTTTGTAGTGGCCTTTGTAAGTTTACAGACCCCGGGCGTTCATGCTCAGGCTCTGGATAATCAGGCTCTGTTGGACAGAATTGATCGTCTGGAACGTGATATTCGGACTCTAAACCGTCAAATCGCCAGCCAAGGGGCAGCCCCCAAAGGGACGCCTAACCAGGACGTGATCGCTGCACCCAAGGCTACAGGTGCGACCCCGCCTCTAAAATTCACCGAAGGCGAGGGGGCTGTATCACGTGTTATGGTGCGCCAAGATGCCTTAGAGCAAGAAATTCGAAATGCCACGGGGCTGGCCGAAAGCATGGCGCACAACATTGATCTGGCCAATGCGCGGCTTGATAAACTGATCATCGACTTAGATTATCGCTTAGCCCGTCTGGAAGGCACCGCCCCTGGAACGTTAAGCTCATCGGTGAATGCCGTTGAAGGCACGCCAGAAGTTTACACGGCGCCCACAACCACCGCTGTGTCCAAAGCTGGAATTATGCCCCCGCCCACCGAGGCCGCAACTGGCTCTGCCAGATCACTTGGAACCGTATCCCAATCTGGGCTGGATCAGATTTTGTCTGCAAACAAAGGCGCGGTGGACGAAGGTTCGGATGCGCAAACTCCATCCCCAGCTCAAACGCCATCTCAACGGGCTGCTGTGTCCCCAGAACCCACGTCTCTACAGCCAACCTCCCCAGCAACATCCCCAGAACCAGCGGTTTCCGATGTGCCGGTCGAGCCCAAAGTTTCTGCTCAAGACAAATATAAAATGGCCTTTAACCTCACCCGTCAGGCCCGCTATCCAGAAGCCGAAATTGCCTTTAAGGCCTTTCTAGATGCGCATGGCGATGACCCCTTGGCGGGCAATGCCCGTTATTGGTTGGGTGAAACGCACTATGTGCGCAAAAATTTCATGGAAGCCGCTCAAGTGTTTTTCCAGGCTTATCAAAAGTTCCCTAAGGGTGCAAAAGCACCAGATTCCTTGTTGAAGCTTGGCATGTCGATGGCCGCTATGGAAAAACCATCCGAAGCCTGTGCCACTTTTGGCAAGTTGAAAAAAGAATTTGGTGCCGATTTGAAAGTCAACATTGAACAGGCTTTGAACAGAGAAACCAAACGCCTCGCGTGTAAGTAAGGACATGATGCCGGACCCCGCGCCCTTAAATGAAGGCGAGTTTGCGGCTTTGATGAAGGGCTGTGAGGGAGCAGGGCTGCCTTCGGGCGTCGCCGTCGCCGTTTCCGGTGGTGCGGACTCCATGGCTTTGATGCTTCTAGCCCATCAATGGGCAGAGGTGCAGGGCTATACGCTCACAGCTCTGACCGTAGATCACGGCTTGCGGGAAGACTCACATGCAGAAGCCGCCCAAGTGAAGGCGTGGGTGTTGGCGCAAGGCATCGAACATCACACCTTGACGTGGGAGGCTCCGACAGGTCTGACCACCGCCATTCAAGCACGTGCCCGCACGGCTCGTTATAGCTTGATGAGTGAATGGTGTCGGACCCACGATGTTTCTCACCTGCTTGTTGCGCACCACTTAAATGATCAAGCCGAAACGGTGCTGATGCGCATGAAAAAACGCAGCACCTTGTTTGGCTTGTGCAGCATGGCGGCGGTGCGTGATTGTGCGGGGGTGAAACTCTGTCGGCCCTTATTGTCGGTGCCAAAAAATCGCTTAACAGCGACTTTGCAAAAACTTGGTCAGGCGTGGGTGGAAGACCCTTCAAATCATAACGCTGACTTTGAACGGGTGCGGGTGCGTGCCCAATTGATCGACTTGGCTCCTTTAGGCGTGACCAGTGAACGTTTGGCCAAAGCGGCCCAAAGCGCACGGGTGGTCTGTGATATTATTGACGGGGCGGCAGATCGACTGATCGCGGCCACGGTGACGGCACGACAGAACGGCGGGATGGCGTTGACAGCTAAGTTCTCAGACGCGCCCAATCTGGTGCGTGGACGCGCCCTGACAAAACTTCTCAGCAAAGTTGGAAATACCGCCTATCCCCCCAGTCCGGACAAATTAGAACGCTTGTTGGCGTGGATGGAAACGTCGGCCACGGGTGCGAGAACGTTGTCAGGTGGTTTGGTGCGAGCCAAGGGTGCAGAGTTCGAGATTTCACCCGAATTACCGCGAAAAAATTGTAAAATGTCTTCAAAAGAGGTTATAAATTAAGGAGCGGCGCTATTTCCGAACTTTTTTTTGAGCTCAACACTTGTCTCAGGCTGTCAAAGGCCTTACATCCAGAGTCAAAGTTTATACCCATAGATTAAGGAAAAAGCCTTGAACTTCAGCAAGAATATTGTGTTCTGGATCGTTATTGTCTTTTTGTTGTTTGCTCTGTTTAACCTCTTTCAGGGACCGCAACAGCAAGGGGTTCAGACCACCCTCGCTTATTCCGAATTCGTGACCGCCGTCGATCGCGGTGAAGTGCAAGACGTGACCATTAAGGGCACCAAGGCCGGATCAAGCATCGTTGGTCATTTGTCAGATGGGCGCGTGTTCTCTTCGTTTGCCCCCGACGATCCAAGCTTGGTCAGCAAATTGTCTGAAAACAACGTGCGCATTAAAGCCGCACCGTCTGACGAAGGTCAGGTGTCGTTGATGAGCGTGTTGGTGTCGTGGTTCCCGTTTTTGTTGTTGATCGGCGTGTGGGTGTTTTTCATGCGGCAAATGCAAGGCGGCGGCGGTGGCGGTAAAGCCATGGGCTTCGGCAAATCGAAAGCCAAGTTGCTGACCGAAAAACAAGGCCGGGTTACCTTTGCTGACGTGGCGGGTATCGACGAAGCCAAACAAGAGCTTGAAGAAATCGTCGAATTTTTGAAAGACCCACAAAAGTTCCAACGTTTGGGCGGGAAAATCCCTAAGGGCTGTCTTTTGGTGGGACCTCCGGGAACCGGTAAAACGCTTTTGGCCCGTGCCATAGCCGGCGAAGCCAATGTGCCGTTCTTCACCATTTCCGGGTCTGACTTTGTTGAAATGTTTGTCGGCGTAGGGGCCTCGCGGGTTCGCGATATGTTTGAACAGGGCAAGAAAAACGCCCCGTGCATTATCTTCATTGATGAAATTGACGCCGTCGGCCGCCATCGCGGTGCTGGTCTTGGCGGTGGTAATGATGAACGCGAACAAACTTTGAACCAGTTGTTGGTGGAAATGGATGGGTTTGAATCCAACGAAGGTGTGATCTTGATCGCCGCCACCAACCGTCCTGATGTTTTGGACCCAGCCCTGTTGCGCCCTGGTCGTTTTGACCGCCAAGTGACGGTGCCAAATCCCGACATTTTGGGCCGTGAAAAAATCCTTCAAGTCCATATGAAAAAAGTGCCTTTGGCCCCCGATGTGGTTGCACGCACCATTGCCCGTGGCACACCTGGATTTTCCGGTGCGGATTTGGCCAACTTGGTCAACGAAGCCGCTTTGATTGCGGCCCGTTCGGGAAAACGCGTGGTCACCATGTCTGACTTTGAAGCGGCCAAAGATAAAGTCATGATGGGCGCGGAACGGCGTTCAATGGTTATGACGGATGAAGAAAAGAAACTCACCGCGTATCACGAAGCCGGTCACGCGTTGGTGGGGCTGCATATGCCAAAGAGCGATCCGTTGCACAAAGTCACCATCATTCCCCGGGGTCGGGCCTTGGGCGTGACCATGAGCTTGCCTGAACGCGATCAGTACACGTTCTCTAAGGTACAGTTGGAATCAAAATTGGCGATGATGTTCGGCGGTCGCGTTGCCGAAGAGCTGATCTTTGGTAAAGAAAACATCACCACCGGGGCTGGAAATGACATTCAACAAGCCACCAATATGGCGCGGCGGATGATCACCGAATTCGGCTTTTCCGACAAGTTGGGATCGTTACGCTATAGCGGTAACGATGAAGAAGTGTTCCTGGGTCATTCCGTAACCCAGACCAAAAACATATCTGAAGAAACCGCCAACTTGATAGATGCAGAAACCCGTCGTTTGATTGACGAAGCCGAAAATAAAGCGCGCAAGGTTTTGACCAAACACAAAGACCAGCTGGAAAACGTCACCCAGGCTTTGTTGGAATACGAAACCCTGAATGGTTCCGAGGTTAAAGACATCATGGACGGCAAGGGCGTCAATCGTCCTGACCCAGATGATACGCCAGACGATGGCGGGAAAACATCTGTGCCAACGTCCGGTAAAGGGGCTGCGAAGGCGAAAGAAAAAGATGGACCAGGTCTTGGTGCCGATCCGCAACCAGAGTCCTAAACTTATCACTCATAAAACCCCGCCCTATGTAAGGCGGGGTTTTTATATTGAGGGATCTCTATGAAAACGTTTGCTGGCCTATCCTTAGACCGTCCTCGGCTTATGGGCATCGTCAACGCCACACCGGATAGCTTTTCCGATGGCGGGGAGGCTTTTGCCTTTGAAGATGCTGTGCGGCGGGGTCTGGAAATGATGGAAGACGGCGCGGACATTATTGATGTCGGCGGCGAAAGCACGCGGCCCGGGGCCGTCTCCGTTGCTGTTGAAGAAGAAATTCGTCGCACCGTACCCGTTATTGAACGCCTTGTGAAGGCTGGGGCCTTGGTCTCGATCGATACCCGTCATGCCTTGGTCATGCAAGCCGCCCTGGATGCAGGGGCCGCTATCGTTAACGATGTTAGCGCGCTTACGGGGCCGGGTTCTTTGGACGTGGTGGCAAAGACCCAGGCCTCGGTGGTGCTGATGCATATGCAGGGCACGCCGGATACCATGCAGGACAACCCCACTTATCAAGACGCATCAACGCAAGTTCTAAACGCGTTAAGGGGCCGGGTTGAGATGTGTCTCCGGGCGGGTATCGCAAAACACCGCATCGCCGTTGATCCGGGTATTGGCTTTGGCAAAACCGTTGAAAATAATTTACAAATTTTGCAGCGGCTCAAAATTTATAAGGATTTAGATTTGCCTGTGCTGTTGGGCGTATCGCGTAAAAGCTTTATTGGCGCAATTGCCTTTGAACCGGATGCCCAAAAAAGGCTGCCCGGGTCTATCGCCGCCGCTTTGTGGGCGGTCGAACAGGGGGCACATATGCTCCGCGTCCATGACGTTACCCAGACGGTTCAAGCGCTTAATATTTGGTCGGCAATTAAGACATTTGAGGACTAGAGTGCTATAATTTTTCGTGTTATTTTGCTGAATTGTATTTGTTGGCAGAGATCGAAAGATTAAATGGAATTCCGTGCCCGCACCTTTGGCTTGATTATGATTATGGTCAGTGTGGCCATAACAGCGGCGGGAATTTGGGTTTGGGGTTTGTACCGTACATCCCTGGATGATAATGCGGCAGGTCTGTTAAGGTTGGTGCAAAGCCAAGCCCGTCTGATCGAGGCCGTTGCAAATTTTGACCAAGAATATAGTCAGCAAGACCATCCTTCTGGGGCCTGGGGCGCGACGCTGAGCCAAATTGAAGCGGCGCAAAAAGAGTTTTCCCAGTTCGGGGAAACGGGTGAATTCGTCTTTGCCCGACGTGATAACGACAAGATTGTTTTTTTGTTCCCCAGGCGCTTTGCCCCCCCGGACGATGTTGGTTCGGTGCCTTTCGATTCAGACCTTGCCGTTCCCATGCACCATGCCTTAATGGGGCATTACGGCACAATAATTGGGCCTGATTACAGAAATGTTTCTGTGTTGGCGGCTTATGAAAATTTAAAAGGCTTAAATGTTGGCGTCGTGGCCAAGATTGATATGTCTGAATTGCAAGCCCCCTTCGTTGCCGTTGCGCTGTGGGGCGGATTGAGCACCCTTTTTATTATCTTTGTCGGGGCCTTGTTCACCTTGCGCATAACCCGGCCCGTTGTGGAGCGTTTAAAAACATCCATAGCCGCCTTCAATAAGGCCCAGCAGATTGCCCATCTTGGCCATTGGGAGTGGGATATTCAGGCAGGTGGTCTGAAATGGTCAGACGAAATTTACAGTATCTTTTGCCTTGAGGCAAAAGAGTTCGAGGTGACTTACGAGACTTTTCTTCAACGGGTACATCCCGATGACCTAGCCAAGGTGGAAACCGCCGTGGCTGCGGCGCTTAAAGGAAAGGCGTATAATATAGAGCACCGTATCCTCTTGCCCAGTGGGGTCGAACGGGTCGTTAACGAGGTCGGGGAGGTGATGTTTGACAAAGATGGCAATCCGGTGCGGATGACCGGGTTGGTCCAAGATATCACCGAACGCAAGCAGGCAGAGGAAGACCTCACAGCGACGCTGATAAAACTGGAGAATGCAAATCAGGCTAAGTCAGAATTTATGGCAACCATGAGCCATGAGTTTCGCACCCCGCTCAATGCTATTTTAGGCTTTAGTGAAATGTTGCGGTCTCAGTATTTTGGGCCGTTGGGCAGTAAAAATTATGGTGAATATGCGAACGATATTTTCGTTAGCGGCGAACATTTGTTGGACCTCATTAACGACATGCTGGACATCGCCACCATTGAAGCTGGCAAACGGACCTTGCACAAAGAGGACGTTGCTGTTTCTGATATCCTCAAATATTGCAGGGATACCATGATGCCGGCTGCCACCGAAAAAAGCCTGAATTTGCTGGTTCATGACTCTGAAACTTCACTTTCCTTACGGGCAGACAAACGCTCGATGGTGCAGGTTCTTCTCAACCTTCTTTCCAATGCCATTAAATTTACGGACCAAGGCGGGACGATTCACCTTCAAGCACAGGCTCAAAATGGGAACATTGAATTAAAAGTCAGTGATAACGGGCAGGGCATTGCTGCCGATAAAATCAACAGTGTTACCGATCCGTTTGTGCAGACAACTTCTGACCCTTATCATACCCAAAATGGAACAGGTCTTGGACTTTCCATTGTTAAGTCTCTGGTCGATGCCCACGATGGCTCGTTGGTGATAGAGAGCGAAGTTGGGGTTGGAACAACCGTGACCGTGACGTTACCTGCTTTAGATACCCCCACCATCGAGACTTAAAATGAGCCCTGAAACGGATGGTAACGAAAATTTACCCCGTTTTAAGGTCGTTTGATTTACAAGGGGGCTGAACCTTTTTTTGAATTTAAGGCTAACACCACCATGACCCGTAAGCTTTTCGGCACCGACGGCATTCGCGGCACGGCAAATGTGCACCCTATGACTTCTATGACGGCGATGATGGTGGGCCAAGCGGCGGCCTTGCACTTTACCCGTGGCACCCATCGCCACCGGGTTGTGATTGGCAAGGACACGCGGTTGTCTGGCTATATGCTGGAAAATGCTCTGACGTCAGGGTTTTTGTCGTGTGGTATGGATGTGGTTCTGTCTGGACCTGTGCCGACCCCTGCTGTGGCGATGTTGACGCGTTCGCTGCGGGCCGATTTTGGGGTGATGATTTCCGCCTCGCACAATCCTTATGAAGATAACGGCATTAAGTTTTTTGGTCCCGATGGTTATAAGTTGTCCGATGAAGTCGAACTTGAAATCGAAGCGCGCATGGAAACCAATATGGCGGCAGATTTGGCCACATCGTCCAATTTGGGCCGTGCCAAACGGCTTGATGATGTCATTGGCCGCTATACCGAATACGTCAAACAGACCTTTCCCAAGGGCGCGACCTTAGACGGTTTGAAAGTCGTTATCGATTGCGCCAACGGGGCTGCTTACAAAGTCGCCCCCGAAGTGTTGTGGGAATTGGGTGCAGACATCGTCACCATCGGCGTTAATCCCAACGGCAAGAATATCAATGATGGCTGTGGTTCAACCGCGACCGACGCCATGCAACAAGCCGTGGTGGTCCATGGTGCCGATATCGGTATCGCCTTGGACGGGGATGCGGACCGGGTTTTGATTTCGGATGAAAAAGGTCAGCTGATCGATGGCGATCAATTGATGGGCATGATTGCCAGCGATCGCAACCGTCGTGGCTTGCTCAGCGGCGGGGCCGTGGTGGCAACCGTGATGTCGAATATGGGGCTGGAAAAATATCTTGAAGGCGAAGGCTTAGCCCTAAAGCGGACCCAGGTGGGGGATCGTTATGTGGTCGATGAAATGCGCGCGTCGGGCTGTAATGTCGGTGGTGAACAGTCGGGGCATATCGTGCTGGGCGATTACGGCACCACGGGCGACGGTCTGGTCGCCGCCCTGCAAGTGTTGGCGGTGTTGGCGGAAAGCGGTAAGCCAGCGTCAGAAATATGTCGTCAATTTGATCCGTTCCCCCAACTGTTGCAGAACGTCCGCTATGCGGGGGCTTCGCCAATGGACTCAGACGAAGTCAAAAAAGCGATTTTGGAAGCTGAAAAACGGTTTGTTGGAAACGGTCGGTTGTTGATCCGTAAATCGGGGACCGAGCCCTTGATCCGGGTCATGGCCGAAGGCGAAGATAAAGCCTTGGTCAAAGACGTCGTTGGCGAACTTTGCGACCTGGTTGAGCGCGTTGCGGCCAAGCCATGAACGGCCGCGTCCTCATCATCGCTGGCTCAGATAGTGGCGGCGGCGCGGGCATCCAAGCCGACCTGAAAACCGTCACCGCGCTCGACGGCTTTGCCATGACCGCGCTGACCGCCTTGACGGCGCAAAATACCCTTGGCGTGCACGCCATTCATGAAATTCCCGAAGATTTTATCACCCAGCAAATCGAAGTCGTTTTAAGCGATATTGGAGCCGATGCCATCAAGCTTGGCATGTTGCACCGGGCCAGCGTCATTCATGCTGTGGCAGATGTTTTAGTACGCTTAAACCCCGGCGTCCCCATCGTGTTAGACCCGGTGATGATGGCCAAAGGCGGACACGCGTTGTTGGAACCTGACGCCATGCAAGCCCTAACCGAACGGCTAATCCCTTTAGCCACCTTGGTGACCCCGAATGTCCCCGAAGCCGAAGCTTTGAGCGGCGTTAACATTGAAACCGTTGATGATTTTGCCCGTGCCGCTGAAAAAATTGGCGGGCAGGCAGTCTTGGTTAAGGGGGGGCATATGCCCGGCGACGTGCTTACCGATGTGCTCTGGCAAGGGGGCAAAAGCCAAGCTTTTAGCGGTCCTAAGATCGACAGCAAACACACCCACGGCACGGGCTGTACCTTAGCGTCATCCATCGCCTGCGGTTTGGCGCAAGGCTTAGATTTGGTGGCGGCGGTTGAACGGGCGCGGGCGTATGTGTTGGAAGCCATCAAAACCGCCCCCGGCTTTGGCCACGGTCACGGCCCTTTGAACCACAGCCACACAGTCCGAAAATTTCCCTAAAACTGGCCTAAATCACCATGTTATCGAGGCGTGAAAACCCGGCAACGGGTTTATCGGTTAAAACTTGGCGCACGCGTTCTAAACCGGTTCGAAGATGGGCGTGGTTTGGTGTGCTGCCCAGGCATAATCGCAAAGAACGGGGAACGCTGGCTTGGGCCGTGGTGAAGGATTCCGGTCCGGCTAAGATAACGCCCTGATCGTGAAGGGTGCGCATCGTATCATCCGCATGATGACCACTTGGAAGGTCTAACCAAATGTGTAGGCATTCCGCTTGAGCCGCAAATGTGAATCCCTCTAAAATTTCAGCAGCCATGACGTTGCGGGCAATCATTTCGTCTTGGTGCCAAGCAATAATGTGGTGCGCCAGTCCAGACTCAATCCATCGGTATGCAATTTCCCCCATCAGAGGCGGAATCATCCACCCGGTGATTTGCACCGCTTGGGCGAGAGCCGTGAATAAAGATTTGGGGGCCTTCATAGCCCCCACACGCAAACCCGGAGCGATGCTTTTAGAAAACCCGGTGGTGTAGACGGTGTTGTCCGGGGCCAGTTGAGCCAAAGGTGGATTGCGTGATTTTGGCTGAAAACCGTAAACATCATCTTCCATTAAAATCAGGTTGTGACGTTTGGCAACATCAGCAATGGCATTTAAACGCTCTTGATTCATGGTCCGCGTGGTGGGGTTATGCATCACCGGAACAAGGTAAACCACCCGCGCCCCAGTTTCTCGCACGGCGGCTTCCAAAGCATCGGGGCGCATACCGTATTCGTCCATCGTCACCGGACGCACGCGCACACCAATATGCGAAGCTATGGACGTCATGCCGGGATAGGTAAGTTCTTCGGTCAACAAAACGTCACCCGCATTCAGCAAGGCAACGGCACAAGCGGCCATGGCGTGTTGCGCCCCACTGGTCAGAATGATGTCATCCCCTTCACAGTCCAATCCAACGGTATTGATTAAGCGCGCCATGGCGATACGGTGATGTCCCATGCCGGGGGCGGGGTTGTATTGGGTGAGGATGGATAGGTTCTGAGATGAGGAAAGTTCGGCCAGTGTTGTTGCGAGGGCTTCGGTTTCGGGACCCGGCGTTGGGCGATTCATGGACAGGTCAATTTTGCCGGAACCGGGGTGTTCAAGGGTTAAACGATGATCGTTTCGTTTGAGTGGTTCCCGAGCGGCAAAGTCAATTTGAGTCGGAAAGACTTGGTTTTTCTTGGTTTGGTCCAAAACAAAAGTGCCACTACCAACCTGTCCGCCCGCGACTCCTTGGCGTTGTAATTCACCATAGGCCCGGGTGATGGTGCCCACCGTGACGCCCAAATGATAGGCCAAGTCTCTGTGGGTCGGCAGTTTTGCGCCGATGTCTAAGCGGCCGCTTGAAATGTCATCGCTAATGGCGTCGGCAATGATCCTGTATTTGGGGCCTGTGCGGTCTTTTGTCTCGGGAATGTATATTGTCATGGTGACAATAATCGCATTGACCCCCTTATTGTGTCAAGTGTAATCTCTAATTGTACCCACTTATTGGCAGGAGGCTGTTATGAACGCACACAAATGTACCGATACAATTCTTACCCAGGCCTTGGTCGCAGATTTATCCTTTACCTGGAGCGACTGGATCAACGACGGCAAACGCTTGTTGGTTGCCGAGGTGGCACGCGTCGTGCCGATGGTTCGGGTTTGGCGGCATCGTGCGATCAGTCGTCGTCAGTTGTCTAACCTGAACGCTGTGCTGTTGGAAGACATCGGTCTTTCGCCTGACCAAGCCCGCATTGAATGTGCCAAGCCGTTCTGGGTGTCGTAGAAACCGCGCCTGAGTTAAAAAAGAAGAGCCAGAGAACTTCACATGAGTGACTATTCAAAAACACCAAGATCAACCTTAAAACGCGCCCATAAACGGGGCCATTATGATCGGCAGACTGTCCACGCGATTTTGGATGAAGCTCTGGTGTGTCATGTGGCTGTGGCGACAGAGCGGGGTGTTATGAATATCCCGTCTTCGCATTGGCGGGTTGGTGATACGCTTTACATCCACGGGGCCTCAAAGGGAGCTTCAATCTTGGCCCTCGAAAACGGGGCTGAGGCGTGTATTGCGGTTTCCCTGTTGGATGGGGCGGTCTTTGCCCGGTCTGTTTATGCCCATTCCGTGAACTTTAGGTCCGTGATGATCTATGCGCGGGGCCGTGGTGTCGAAGGGGATGAAAAGCTCACAGCCGTAAAAGCTTTTATTGAAAAATACGCCCAAGATCGTTGGGATCAACTGCGCCCGCCGACAGCCAATGAATTGAAGGCGACCAAAATCATCGCCTTTGAAATTCACGAGGCTTCGGCAAAAATTCGCTCCGCGCCTCCCGGTGATGAAGACCTTGAATTTGATGTTTGGGCCGGTGTCGTGCCGTTAAAGCTGAGCCGTCAAAAGGAAGAGCCTTGTTTGAAAGCGGGTTCACGCCATGCCCTGCCCAAAGGCTTGTTACCACATTTGGGCTGAGGCCAAGGTTATGACAGAAAATTGCCCCCAATCCCTGCAAATTAAAACCACGATGTTGCCCTATGTGGCGGCGGCTGTGACCATTTTAATTTGGGGGGCAACACCCGCCGTCACTCGGATCGCTGTTTTAGAGATGGATCCGTTGGCGGCGGCCGTGATGCGCACGCTCGTCGCAGGTTTGTTGGTCGTGCCGTTTGTGCTGCGGCCCCGAACCCTACGTCCTCAAAGCGCTCAGCACTGGTGGGTCTTAAGCCTGGTCGCGATGAGCGGTTTTGTTGGCTTTACGATGTTGTTCAGCGTGGGTGTTAAAATGACCTCGGCCGCGCACAGCGCCTTGATCAATGCCTCTATTCCTCTGTTTTCAGGTTTTTTTGGCGTTGTACTCGCGAAATCCATGCCCGGGCCGCGATGGTTCGTCGGGATCACGATGTCCTTTGTTGGCGTCATCTATCTCATTTCCTCAACAGACTCTAACGGCGGTGCGTCCAGTTTGATCGGAGATTCCTTGTGCCTTCTATCTTCGGTGTGTGCGGGACTTGGTTATGTCGCTGGCAGTCGCTTGTCAGAAACCATTGGCACGTTGGCGGTGACCTTTTGGGGCGTTCTAATCGCGGCGCTTATCCAGTTGCCGGTGATTTTCTTTTTGTGGGATATCCAAGATATGAGCGCCGTTAGCCTTAAAGGCTGGCTGGCTGTCGGGTACTTAGCCCTTGGGGCGTCTCTGGTTGCCTATGCAACGTGGTACTGGGCCTTGGCAAAAGGTGGCGTCACGCGCATTGCCCCGATGCAATTTTTGATGCCAGTGGTTAGCTTAACCCTTGCCGTTGTGGTGTTTGGGGAAACATTAACGGTGCCGCTGCTGATCTCTGCGGTGATGATTGTTGCGGGTGTTTATTTATCCAGAAAAGGATAAACTGAATTTTAAAATTAAAGGAAGACTCTCCATGGATGACGGAATGCTAAACGCGACGATTGCCGAACTGGATGCGTCTCGCGCCATTGTTTATCGCCACATGAGCGCCACCCCAACCTATGCGTGGCCGTTGCTCGCCAAACGCACAGGCTGTGACGTGCGGGTTAAGCATGAAAATCATACCCCCGTTGGGGCGTTTAAGGTGCGCGGCGGGCTGGTTTATTTGTCCGGCCTTAAAGCCACCCAACCCGATTTAAAAGGCGTTATTTCGGCGACCCGTGGCAACCATGGGCAAAGCTTAGCCTTTGCGGCTGCTAAGGTCGGTCTGAGCGCCGTGATTGTGGTGCCCGAGGGGAATAGTCCAGGAAAGAACGCTTCGATTAAAGCCTTGGGCGCAGAATTAATCATTCACGGCAAAGACTTTCAAGAAGCTCTAGAACACACCCAAGGCCTCGCTGTCGAACGGGACCTGTTTATGATTGGCCCGTTTGAAATGCCGCTGATGCGCGGTGTCGGCACCTATGCCTTGGAACTGTTTGAACAGGTGTCGAACCTTGAGGCGGTGTACGTGCCGATCGGCATGGGGTCGGGCATTTGCGGATTGATCAAGACCCGTGACGCCCTTGGCCTCAAGACCGAAATCATCGGGGTGGTGGCCGAAAATGCACCTGCTTACGCGTTGTCGTTTGCCAAGGGTGAAGTGGTCACGACGGAAACGGCCAATACCCTCGCCGATGGCGTGGCGTGTCGGGTGCCCAGCCCCGAAGCCTTTGAAATTATCAAGGATGGTGCGGCGCGCATTATAACGGTTAGCGACGACGAAATCTTGGACGCCATGGGTTATTATTTCACCGACACCCACAACCTCGCCGAAGGCGCCGCTGCCACGCCGTTGGCGGGTTTGATGAAAGAAAAAGATCTGCAAGCGGGCAAACGGATCGGCTTGATCTTGTCTGGCGGCAATGTTGACCAAGCGACTTTTGCCAAAGTGATGAACCGATTGGGAGACGCCGCATGACCGAAGAGTTATTTCGTGAAGACAGCTACCAAAAAAGTTGTACCGCCATCGTCACCAAGGTTACGGAGGCGGGCGTTGAGTTGGACCAGACGGTCTTTTACCCTTCGGGCGGCGGTCAGCCCGGCGACAGCGGAACCTTAACGTTTTCGGGTGGCCAAGCGGCGATTGTCGATAGCCAAAAAGCCGATGGCGGCATCATCCATGTGTTGGCCGAAGACGCCCCGCGCCCCAGCGTTGGCGATGAGGTCACGGTCGAGCTGGATTGGGGCCGTCGGCACAAGCACATGCGCATGCACACCTGTATGCATCTTTTGTGTTCCTTGGTTGAGGGTGATGTTAACGGCGGTCAAGTGGGTGAGGCCAAAAGCCGACTGGATTTCAACATTCCCGAAAATCCCGACAAAGAGGCTTTGGGCACCGCCTTGAATGCCTTGATTGCGGCAGACCACCCCGTGACGCAAAGCTGGATTACCGATGAAGAGCTGGATGCTCAACCCGACCTGGTGCGCACCATGTCGGTGCAGCCGCCTCGCGGTTCGGGACGAATCCGCATGATCAATGTAGATGGAATTGATTTGCAGCCATGCGGTGGGACACATGTAAAGTCTACGGCAGAAATTGGTCGAGTGCGGATCGGTAAAATTGAAAACAAAGGCAAACAAAACCGCCGTATTAACATCTTGTTCGGCGATGCCTGATTCTAAAATCCGTACAGCTTTGGCAAGATAAAGCTCAACACTAACCACACAATAACGGTCAACGGCACGCCGACTTTGACGAAATCCATAAACCGATACCCCCCGGCATTCATCACCAACAGGTTGGTCTTATAGGCCATCGGTGTGGCGTAACTCATGTTGGCCCCGAACAAAACGGCCAATACAAACGGTTCTGCGGGCAGGCCGAGTTGCTGGGCGATATTGACGGCGATGGGTGTGCCGATCACGGCGGCGGCATTGTTGGAAACGATATTGGTCAGAACCGCCATTACCAGCATCAAGCCCGCCAACAGAACGCTGGGCGAAGCGCCGTCTGTGACGGCCAGAAAAACCTGTGCCAGATAGTCGGCCCCGCCAGTTTTTAGCAAGGCCGAGCCCAAGGCTAAACTGGCGACCACGATTAATATGACTTGAGTGCTCAACGCCTGAGCCGCGTCATGCCAACTGATACAGCGTGAAACGATCATCAACAGCACCCCACACACGGCACTGATGGCAATAGGAGCTAGGCCAAAGGCGGCCACGCCAATGATCCCGGCCATGATGAACAAGGCCAAAGACGCGCGGTGGGTGCGGGGCAAGTCAGACGTGGCGTCTAAAACCAGAACTTCACCGCCACGCTTCACTTCTGATATCCGCTCTTGGGTGCCTTGAACCAACAGCACATCGCCAACGCGTAACCGCACATCGCCAACATTTTCACGGACCACGCGGGTCACCGTTCCGACCCGGTGTAAAGCCAAAATGACCAACTGATGGGTTTCGGAAAAACGCAGGTGCGACAAGGTCACGCCATCAAGTTGGGAACCTTGGGTCACAACAATTTCGGCAATTTGTTGGCCTTCAGCGCTCAGTGGATTGTCTTCATCAATCAAAGTGTCGTCGCCGCTGTAGAGACTGGCTCCCAAAAGTTGCTCAAATTCTTTTAAGTTTTCAGGGGTGTCTCTAACCCCCAAACGATCCCCGGTGCGTAATATGGTGTCGGGAAGGGGGCGAAGCACCTTGTCGTCGTCGCGATAAATTTCGACAACTTTAATGTTCGTCCCGGCTTTTTCCAGGACGGCCGACAAGGTTTTGCCGTTGACGAAGCTTTCTTCATCCACATGCAAATGACCCATAAAAACCCTGGGCGACAAATCGCCCAGGGGTGTTTCGCGTGCCGGTAAAATACGCGGCGCGATGAGCCATAAAAAGACAATGCCCGCACTTCCGGCAATCGCCGCAGGCAGCATAAAATCAAACATATTAAAACGCGGCAACCCAAGGTCGGCTGCGACAGAGACCACCAAAAGGTTGGTCGAGGTGCCAATTGTTGTGCTCATGCCGCCAACCAGGGTGGCAAAGCCCATCGGCATCAACATGCCAGATGGCGAATGCCCGGTCCGGTGGGCAATGCTCACCAAAATGGGCAGCAATAGAACCACTATCGGAACATTATTAACGAACGCGCTCAACGCCCCACTGACGACCAGAGTTAACAGCAGTGACAAGGACGGACTAATGGACCATAGCCCCGCCAAACTGCGACCCAAAGGTTCAAGCGCCCCAGTGCGCACCAAACCTTGTCCGGCAATCATTAAGGCGCACACCGCAACCAGAGCCTCATGGCCGAACCCGCTGAAGAATGCGATGGCATGGAGTTGCTGCCCGGACGCTATGTCAGCGTAGGGAAACAGTTCGAATCCCAATGTCAGAGCTGCGAGGACTCCCAGGCTTGATGTTTCCAAGGCAATTTCCTCGCGGGTAAACATAATCAGCGCGACCACGACGAGCAGCAGTACGGCGACACCATGGACATCGGGGAGGGGCGGGAAATTCATAGGCCTCAATTCCAAAACGAATGTGTAAGGCAGTTGTAACGCTGTGCTATGTTTCAAGCTAACCTAAAACGGCTCTGCACAGAAGCTTAAAGGACAGATAGATGATTGCTCTATACCAAGTGGATTCTTTCGCCACGGATATTTTTAAAGGTAATCCCGCCGCCGTGTGTCCGCTTGACGCTTGGTTAAGCGACGACGTCATGCAGGCGGTGGCGGCTGAAAACAATTTGTCAGAAACGGCGTTTTTTGTTCCGGACCTATGTGGCAATGCGGATTATGGGCTGCGTTGGTTTACACCAAAATCCGAAGTTGTCATGTGTGGCCATGGGACCTTGGCCACCGCGTGGGTGCTGTTCAATGAACTTGCGCCTGATAAAGGCGTTGTGAGCTTTTCAACCCTAAGCGGGGTTTTGGTCGTGACGCGTGGACAGGACGGCTTGATCACCATGGATTTCCCTGTGTGTACACTCAGGCCTGCACCTCATCCCGAAGACTTGCCGCGTGCTCTGGGTGGTCCAGCATTGGATTTTTGTACCGCCAGCAATGATATGAGGCTGGCCGTGTTGGGGTCCGCCCAAGCGGTGCGTGATCTGAAACCGAATTTTCATGCGGTGGCGCAAATGGGAAAGTTTGGGTTGATCGTGACCGCCAAAGGGGACGGGGACGTGGATTTTGTCTCTCGCTTCTTCGCCCCCCAAGTGGGAATTGCCGAAGACCCCGTAACCGGGTCGGCCCATACCGTTCTTGCCCCGTATTGGGCAAAGCGTTTGAAAAAAGAAACGTTTCGCGCCCAGCAAATTTCAAAACGCGGCGGCGAAGTCCATTGCCAGCTGGACGGCGACCGGGTGAAGCTTTCGGGGCGTGCCGTTCTCTATATGAAAGGTGAAGTATATCTGTGAGAACGACCATTCAGGGCAAGTTCAGACGGGTGGTGACATACTTTTTCCTGTGGTATGGTTTTTAAAAGCAACATGGAGACCGATTCTATGAAGAGACTATCGATTACAGGATTTGCAATTTTCGCTGTTTTGGGACTCTTCACCTCCGTCTCCAGTCCTGCGTTTGCAGCGGGCGAAGTTTTGGGCGGGAACTCGCATGTTCAGCTCAGCCCCATCATGGCCCCGATAGAGCCAAAACCGGGAAGCATTATGCCTAGAACGCGACCTTTAACACCGATTTTGCTGGTGCCGAAGGCGGGTGATGTTGCTAAAGTTTGCCAACGCGCGCCGAAGGTTAAAGAAGCTATTCTTCAATATTTTCAAGCAAAACCAGCCTCTTTGCTGCGCAATCAACACGTCGACCTTAAGGCCTTGGACAAAGACAGTGCGCTTATTTCACGCTATATAAACAATAAGTTATGGGCTGGAGCGGTGACGGAAGTTAGCATCTTAGAAAATGCCAAGTCTATGGCGACAGGTGTTGCTAAACGTTTCGGTTTTGCCAGCAGCTGTTCTCGTGTCCTTGCAGAATTTGAAAAACGTGTGGAAGAACTGCGGAAAGGGGCGGGGGTTGAGGCGCCTGCGGCAAAACATTAGAAAATTGAGATTTCTTAAATAAGAAAGAAACCATTAAGACTCACGCGGTAGTATTAACCGGATTTTGTAAAGACGATTCGGGGCGTGGAATATGGTCGAGGAGGCCGGGCGCTGCGAAAAAGGGGACTTAAAGTGAACCGCACCTTTTTGCGTATTGCCACGATCGCCATCTTCGCTGGAGGGCTGTCTGGCTGTGGGGCTCTCAATGAGGGCCAATTCTTCCAGTCTGATTTTTGGACCTACAAAGGGGCAGTGATCAACAATGAGGCCGAATTGGGCATAGCTGAGTTGGCTAAGGGGGACAACGTTCTCGCTCAGGCGCATTTCGACAAAGCTTTAATGGCCAATCCCAACGATGTGCACGCCTTGTATGGCATGGCTGTGTTGTACCAAAACACTGGCCAGCCAAGTCGGGCCCGTCAGCTTTATGAAGAAATTCTCGCCATTCGCCCCGTGCCTATTGAAGAAATATTGATCTGGGCCGACAAAAAAACCCAGCCCATTATCGACATTGCTCAAGTCAACATGCAGTTGTTAAGCAGCGGTGGTATGGTGCCCATGACAAACACCACGCAAACGGCACCATCCATGCCGCCATCAGGTGGGGCTCAAGCCGCACCTCAGCCTTACACAGCGCCTCAATCGTTGTATTCGGGGCAATCTTTCCAGCCTCAGGCTCAGATGCAAATGGCTCCAGAGCCCATGTTTAAGGATGCTGACCTCAATATTGTGGCGCGGTTTAAAATCATGCGCGCGTTGTTGGACCAAGGTCTTGTGACGCAAGATGAGTTTTTGATTCGCCGTAAAATGAACGTTGGCGCTTTGTTGCCTTTGTCTTCCACGCCTGCAGCAACCGGGCTAGACCGCCCCGTTCCACCGCTAGATCAAGTTTCCGGGCGTTTGCGAGCCATTGGTCGGGCCTTGGAAATGCGCGCTTTGTCGCCATCCCAGCACACCTCCGAGCGGACCATGATCATTGATGCGCTTATGCCGGAACACCCAGCCTCAACCGCCAATCCACCGCCGCCGCCAAAGGGCTTAATGGAAGCCGCCGATGCGGTTCGGCGTTTGGAAATGTTGCAATCGGCTGATCTCATTACCTCTGATGAATATGCCAAGGAACGCGCGGCCATTGAAGGTTCTATGCAACCAAGAGCCTCTTCGTCACCCGCGTCTGGTAATGTATCCCGACAAATGATGTTGGGCGGCACAGAAGGCAATACGGCTTCATCGTCGTTATCTGGCTTCCAACCTGCTGTGCATTTGGCGTCTTTTCGTCAGAAAAAAGCAGCCGAACGGGGCTGGATGCAATTGCAAAAGCGTTTTGGCTCTATGCTTGGGGACTTACAAAACCGCATTGAACACGTTGATTTGGGCAATGGTAAAGGGGCCTTCTATCGTTTGAAAGCAGGCCCTTTGCCTAGCAACGCAGCCGCTAAAGCCATGTGCCGCAAACTTAAGGCCAAGCGCCAGTACTGTGATCCGACCACCATTAATTTTGGTTGATGTGATCGGATCAATATCCAGCCTTGCAAAACACAAGAAAACGGCGGCCCCGCAAGGAGCCGCCGTTTTCTTGTGTCTATATTTTAAGCCTGAAGTTTAATTCATTGTGGTGGGGGTATTCATCGCCGGAGCTGCTGCTGCCGCGCGCGGGGAGATGGTCAGCGTAACCTTGGTGCCGCCAAGGGTCCCGTTTTCCAATTGAATAGAGCAAATGCGGCCTTGACGTTCATAAGTCAGAACACTTACCGGGGCTCGGACCGAGGTGATTTCAATCCAGGAAAAGCTAGGAAGCTCTTGCTTGTAGAAATCAAACATCGCGTTTGGACCGTGACCTGTGTCTAAGCCCAATTGACCATACCAGCCTTCGCCGCCGCCAAAGACGATGGTGCGCGTCATATCCATATTCGCGCCAGACGGTACGGGAATGTCAGGAAAGCGATTGAACGATTTTTCAGGGGTAGAGCCTGTCCCATTCGCTTGGCCTGTTCCCTGCCCTGTGCCCTGGTTCGAAGTTTGCGATTGGGGGGTCAGGGTCGTGGTGTTCGGGTAAAGCCCCGTACCCTGTGCACAGGCTCCCAAAAAGAGGGTCGTGGTGACAGCGAGAAATAGATTCGTGTGTTTTGGCATTGCCATTTGTTTTAAGGTCCTTGAATTACCAATTTTCATTGGGATATTTCTGTTTTTTAGGTGTCTCTTATGCAACTTTTATCGACAGGAGGCGATACCTTGTTTTTAAAGCCGCATAAGGCTATACTCTATCGTTCTGCAGACTTAAATAAAGCCTACAGAGCGTTAAAATCCATTTAATTTTAAGTTTTGAATTTAAGGGTTTGACAAATGTCTTAGGTCGTCCTAAAACCCGGCCTGTCGCAACGATCTGGTGTTTCGGTCATACGAACACTTAGCTGGTTGCGGTTTTTTGTCTCTGCGTTGTTTTTATGCGTTGAGGTTTAAATGTTCTTTTACATTGTTGAATGATTTGGAAGAGAT